>JACCDY010979626.1_pt1 | contig 51607 bp, 47 predicted proteins | sample 7446391 | NCBI WGS metagenome assembly JACCDY01 (sample SAMN15323451, study PRJNA562643) | freshwater metagenome | isolation source: river surface water | place: USA:Blue River Watershed | collected 2017-08-18
ACGCCTACGGGAAGTTGCGCGTTGGAGCGCGCGAGCCGAGAGAGACTGGCCAGATCGGACATCCCCACCCCCAAATTAATTTGCACCAACCTAAGGAAGAAAGAATCCGCAAAAACCTGTGTTCAAAAACTGAATGAAACGGTTATTTTTTGGACGAAGGGCGGATTATACCTGCGCGGCTTCCCCGGGGATACCATTTTTTCAAGCTTGTGGCGAGGCTTTTCCCACGGTGAGGCGCGGCTCGTCCGGCAGCCAGGTGCGTGTGTGGCGCAGGCGTCGGATGCCGATATGGCAATCAATTCGCCGGGTATTGCAGTCCGGCGACGTAGCCTTGCACTAAAATAGCCGGTTATCTCTGCAAGACCTCACCATGCCCAAAAAAACCAACACCGAGCAGGCCAGCGCATCCTTCGAAGATGCGATGGCAGAACTGGAACAACTCGTCACCCAAATGGAGTCCGGCGAACTGCCGCTGGAAGCTTCGCTGGCCGCCTACAAACGCGGCTCCGAACTGGTGAAGTTCTGTGCGGCCCAGCTGGAGCGGGTCGAGAAGCAGGTCAAGGTGCTGCAGGGCGACTTGCTGAAACCGTTCGCTGACGAGTCGGGTGACGAGGACGAGGAAGCGGACGCATGAGCATGAATTTCGCCGACTGGCGCAAGCAAGTCCAGTCGGGCATGGAAGCTGTGCTGGCCGCGCACCTGCCGTCGCTCGCCGTATTGCCGCAGCGCCGGCACGAGGCCATGCACTACGCGGCGATGGATGGCGGCAAGCGCGTGCGTCCCTTGCTGGTGTATGCGGCCGGTGCGCTGTTCGATGCGCCGCGCGATGCGATCGAGCGCGCAGCAGCAGCGGTCGAAATGATCCATGTCTACTCGCTGGTGCATGATGACATGCCCTGCATGGACGATGACGACCTGCGTCGCGGCAAGCCCACCGTGCACAAACGCTATGACGATGCGACGGCGCTGCTGGTCGGCGATGCATTGCAGGCGCAAGCTTTCGACGTGCTGGCCGGCGGCACGCTGGATGCAGCGCGAAAAATTGCGATGGTGTCCTTGCTGGCACGTGCAGCAGGTTCGCTGGGCATGTGCGGCGGGCAGGCGATTGACCTGGCATCGGTCGGCGTTGCGTTGACGCTGCCGGAACTGGAGCAGATGCACAAACTGAAGACCGGCGCGTTGCTGCGTGCTTCGGTGATGCTCGGTGCGACGGCCGGCAAGGTGCTGGCGGTGGAAGAAGACACTGCGTTGTCGGCCTATGCGGCAGCGATCGGCCTGGCCTTCCAGGTGGTCGACGACATCCTCGACGCCACCGAGGATACGGCTACGCTGGGCAAGACGGCTGGCAAGGATGCGGCCAACAACAAGCCGACTTATGTGTCGCTGCTGGGGCTGGAGGCCTCGCTTGCCCTTGCCGAGAAACTGCGGCAGGATGCCCATGAGGCTTTGCAGCCGTTTGGCAGCACGGCGGAAAGGTTGCGCGATATCGCGGACCTGATCGTGCGAAGGAAGGCCTGAGATGGAATTGCTGAAGAAAATCAATGACCCCGCCGACCTGCGCGCACTGTCGCGGGCGGAACTGCGCACGCTGGCCGATGAGTTGCGCAGCTACTTGCTGGAATCGGTGTCCAAGACCGGCGGCCACCTGTCGTCGAATCTGGGTACCGTCGAGCTGACGATTGCGCTGCACTATGTGTTCAGCACGCCGGACGACCGCATCGTCTGGGACGTCGGCCACCAAACCTATCCGCACAAGATCCTGACCGGCCGCCGCGACCGCATGCCGACGCTGCGGCAGCAGGGCGGGCTGTCAGGCTTCCCGAAGCGCGACGAAAGTCCCTACGACACTTTCGGCACCGCGCATTCGTCGACCTCGATCTCGGCGGCGCTCGGCATGGCGCTGGCGGCGCGTACCAAGGGTGAACAACGTCATTCGGTCGCCGTGATCGGCGATGGCGCAATGACGGCCGGCATGGCCTTCGAAGCGCTGAACAATGTCGGTGTGTATGAAGACATCAAGATGCTGGTGGTCCTGAACGACAACGATATGTCGATCTCGCCACCGGTCGGCGCGCTCAACCGTTACCTCGCGCGCCTGTTGTCGGGCAAGTTCTATGCAGCGGCGAAGAACGTCGGCAAGTCCGTGCTGCCGCCACGGATGCTGGAGTTTGCGAAACGCTTCGAAGAGCATGCGAAAGGCATGCTGGTGCCGGCCACGATGTTCGAAGAGTTTGGCCTCAATTACATCGGTCCGATCGACGGCCATGACCTTGATTCGCTGATCCCGACGCTGCAGAACCTGAAGGACCTCAAAGGCCCGCAGTTCCTGCACGTGGTCACGAAGAAAGGGCAGGGTTACAAGCTGGCCGAGGCCGATCCCATCCTCTACCACGGCCCCGGCAAGTTCAATCCGGCCGAAGGCATCAAGCCCGCCGCCGCGCCCGCGAAGACGACTTACACGCAAGTGTTCGGCGACTGGCTGTGCGACATGGCCGCAGCCGATGGCAAGCTGGTCGGCATCACGCCGGCGATGCGCGAAGGCTCGGGCATGGTCAGCTTCGAGCAGCAATATCCGGATCGGTATTACGACGTGGGCATCGCCGAGCAGCATGCCGTCACCTTTGCCGCAGGGCTGGCCTGTGAGGGCCTCAAGCCGGTGGTCGCCATCTATTCGACCTTCCTGCAGCGCGGGTATGACCAACTGATCCATGACGTCGCGCTGCAAGACCTCGATGTCACCTTCGCGCTCGACCGCGCAGGCCTGGTCGGCGCCGATGGCGCCACCCATGCCGGCAATTACGACATCGCCTTCCTGCGCTGTATCCCGAACATGGTGGTGATGACGCCGAGTGATGAAGACGAATGCCGCAAGATGCTGACGACGGCCTATCGTCATCCGGGACCGGCGTCGGTGCGTTATCCGCGTGGCGCCGGCATCGGTGCTGCGGTCGAAGCATCACTGGATCCGATCGCGATGGGCAAGGGCATCGTGCGCCGCCGGGGCAAGGGCGTGGCCATCCTCGCGTTCGGCACCATGGTCGCGCCCGCGCTGAAGGCGGCCGATGAACTGAACGCAAGCGCGGCCGACATGCGCTTCGTGAAGCCGCTCGACGCCGCGCTCGTGGCGCAACTCGCTGCCACGCACGACCTGATCGTGACGGTGGAGGAGGGCTGCGTGATGGGCGGCGCCGGATCGGCCGTCGCTGAAGCGATGGCGGCAGCCGGCATCGTCAAGCCGCTGCTGCAGCTGGGCCTGCCGGACAAGTTCATCGACCATGGCGATGCCCAGCAGCTGCTCGCGCAATGCGGATTGGATGCGGCTGGCATCATCGCTTCCGTACGGCAGCGCATGGGCAATGGCGAGCCGAGGCTGGTGGTCAACCAGTAAGGCGGCGAGCCTGCGCTATCGGGCGCCTCGCTGACGGAAAAAACGGCGCCTCGTGCGCCGTTTTTTCTTGCCGGTGTCGAGCGGACGCAGACCTCGGCGTTGCTTGCCCCCGGCTCAATCCCGGCTGCGCCCTTTTTCCCACAGCACGTCGGTACCGCCTGCATGGCGGTTCAGCACGCGCGCCAATACGAACAGCAGGTCGGACAGGCGGTTCACGTAATGCCCGAGCCGTGCATGGGTCGTTTCTTCCCGCCGCAGCGCGACGATGCTGCGCTCGGCACGCCGGCAAACGGTGCGGCAAACATGCGCGATCGCGGCCGCGCGCGAGCCACCCGGCAGGATGAAGTCTTGCAGCGGCGTCAGCGTCGCGTTGTACTTTTCGAGCAGTCCGTCAAGCCGCGCGAGCTGGGCATCCGTCATCATCACGAAGCCGGGGATGGAGAGTTCGCCGCCGAGGTCGAACAGATCGTGCTGTATCGTGACCAGTTCTTCGCGCAGTTCGGCTGGCAGGTCTTCGCACAGCAGCACGCCGATCTGTGAGTTCAGTTCATCGACGTCGCCCATCGCCTGTACGCGCAGCGCGTCCTTGACCGTGCGGCTGCCATCGCCGAGGCCGGTGGTGCCGTCGTCGCCGGTGCGCGTCGCAATTTTTGAGAGTCGGTTACCCATCTTCCGGAATCCCGCAGGAATTCAATATCAACAACAGCCAGCATACGGGAAAATGCCTGCGTCATGTTTGGACTGCGAAAACGGCAGTTTCAGCGCCGATGCTGTTCCCGTTTGCGCGCAAATGGGGTGGGGCGGCGGCCGCTGCGGGAGCCCTCCGGCCGGCCCCGCCATGACGGGACGTGTTAGTAGGCGATAGTGGCACACGGGGTACAATGTCTTCCTCTCGGAGAAGCCCGCATGAATTCCCTCGTTGATGCCGTGAAGCGCCCCTTGCCCGACGCCTTGCTGTCTGCCCTGCAGGCGCGGTTTGGCACGCAATTGTCGACCAGCCACGCGATGCGCGAGCATCATGGGCGTGACGAATCGTCCTACGACCCGATGCTGCCCGATGCGGTGGTCTTTGCGCAGTCGACGGAGGATGTGGCGGCGGCGGTGGCCTTGTGCAATCAGCATCGCTTCCCGATCATTCCCTACGGTGCCGGCACCTCGCTCGAAGGCCATATCCTCGCGCTGCAGGGCGGCCTGTCGATCGACCTGTCGCAGATGAATGCGGTCGTCAACATCAATGCGGAAGACCTGACCGTGACGGTTCAGCCGGGTGTCACCCGCAAGCAGCTCAACACCGAGATCAAGGACACCGGCCTGTTCTTCCCGATCGACCCGGGCGCCGATGCGTCGATCGGCGGCATGACGGCCACCCGCGCCTCCGGCACCAATGCCGTGCGCTACGGCACCATGCGTGAGAACGTGCTGGCGCTGACGGTCGTCACCGCCGACGGCAAGGTGATCAAGACCGGCACCCGCGCCAAGAAATCCTCCGCCGGCTATGACCTGACGCGCCTGTTCGTCGGCAGCGAAGGCACGCTGGGCATCGTCACCGAAATCACGTTGAAGCTCTACCCGCAGCCCGAGGCCGTGTCGGCCGCCGTGTGCTCGTTCCCGAACATAGCGGCGGCAGTCAACACCACGATCCAGACCATACAGATGGGCGTGCCGGTGGCGCGCGTCGAGTTCGTCGACGAAAGCGGCGTCAGGGCCATCAACATGCACGACAAGCTGTCGCTGCCCGAGAAGCCGCTGTTGCTGTTCGAATTCCATGGCAGCGAGCATGGCGTCAAGGAGCAGGCCGAGGTCGTGCAGCAAATCGCCGATGAGCATGGTGCCGAAGGCTTCGAATGGGCGACCCGCCCCGAAGACCGCAGCCGCCTGTGGCAGGCGCGGCACAACGCCTACTTCGCGCTGCTGCAATTGCGGCCCGGCTCGCGCGCGATCTCGACCGATTGCTGCGTGCCCATCTCCCGGCTGGCCGAGTGCCTGCTCGAGACCAAGGCCGACTGCGAGCGCGAAAACATCATCCACGGCATCGTCGGTCATGTCGGCGATGGCAACTTCCATGTGCAGATGCTGATCGACCCGAATGATCCGGCTGACATCGCCCGCGCCGAAGCCGTCAATGCACGCATGGTGGCGCGCGCGATCGCGATGGATGGCACCTGCACCGGCGAACATGGCGTCGGCCTGCACAAGATCGATTTCCTGCTGCAGGAGCATGGCGAGGGTGCGATCGATGTGATGCGTACCCTCAAGCATGCGCTGGACCCGAACAATATTCTCAACCCAGGCAAGGTCGTCCGCTGGTGACGCACTGCTGCCTCTGAAGCAAGGTTTTCATGGCCAATCGCATTCCGCCGGTACACGCGCTGTCCGCATTTGAAGCAGCAGCCCGTCACGGCTCTTTCGCGCTCGCAGCCGAAGAACTTTGCATCACGCCATCAGCGCTGTCGCATCGCATCCGCCTGCTGGAAGAATTCGTCGGCGAGCGCCTGTTCGTGCGCGACGGCCGCAATGTCGGCCTGTCCGAGTTCGGCCGTCGTTATCTCGACGTGGTGCGGCAGGCGCTGCGCACGCTGACCGATTTCCCGATGCCGCGCCGCGCCGCATCGGTGCAGCCGCGCGTGAAAGTCACCGTGCCGCCGACCTTTGCGCGCTATATGCTGGTGCCCAACCTGTCGTCGTTCACGAAGCAGCATCCTGACATCGCCATCGAGATTTACCTGTCGGTGCCGCTGTATGACCTGTCGCTGTCGGAAAGCGATATCGAGGTCCGCTTCGGCCCGGGTCGTTATCCCAACCTGCAATGCGAGAAGCTGTTCCTCGAGCCGACGTTTGCCGTCGCCAGCCCGGCCTACCTCGAGCAGGTGGGCGGCATCCACGAGCCGGCCGATCTGCGGAAGGCAACCCTGATCCGCTCCGCACTCGAGCCCTGGCAGCCCTGGTTCGAGGCCACCGGCCTCGACTGGCCGGAGCCGACCAGCGGCATTCGCGTGGACGACCTTGGCCTGTTGCTGGAAATGGTCAAGTATGGCCACGGCGTCGGCCTGGCCCGCGCGCACTTTGCGCGCGAGATGCTGGAATCGGGTGACATTGTGCGCCTGTTCAATGAAAAGACCGGCACGCCGCCACACGGCTATCACGTCGTCTACGAGAAGCCGGTGCTGGATCGCCCCGAAGTGGCCGTTTTCCTGCAATGGGTGCTGGCGACTTTCAGTACGATTTGACATGGGTTGGCAGCGGATCAGCTAATTTCGATCCGATCAGCTTCCGAATTTTGGACGCGCATCGACAGTCGCTGGGTCCCGGCGCATGCCGGGAGCCAGTGTCATCGCCAGTTCGGCCAGCTGATCGCTTGCGCCGGCATGGCGGGGCAAAAAAAATTTCACCAGTCTGGCCAAAGCTTTTCAGCCGAAATGTCCTGTTTTGGCCATCGTTTCGCGGTGTGATTCTATAAACTACGGGTCTTTCTCATTGCGGTCATCGTCAGCGATGGTCGTGCCCGGATCCGAGATCATGAACGCCCCTGAACAACCGGCTTTTGCCCTGGCGCGCCAGCAGGCAGTGGTCGCCGCATTGCGCGCCGTATTGCCCGCGCAGTCGGTGCTTTACACCGAAGAAGATACCCGCCCGTACGAATGTGATGGCCTGTCGGCCTATCGGCAATTGCCGATGGTGGTCGTGCTGCCCGAGAACGAGGCGCAAGTCGTCGCCGTGCTGAAGGCCTGTCGCGACCTGCAGGTGCCCATCGTGCCGCGCGGCGCCGGTACCGGCTTGTCCGGCGGCGCGACGCCGATCGCCGATGGCGTCGTGTTGTCCACCGCCCGCCTGAATCGCATCCTCAAGCTCGATCCATACGCGCGTACTGCGGTGGTCCAGCCCGGCGTGCGCAACCTCGCGATTTCCGAGGCCGCCAATCCGCATGGCCTGTATTACGCGCCCGATCCTTCGTCACAGATCGCGTGCTCGATCGGCGGCAACGTCGCCGAGAATTCCGGCGGCGTGCACTGCCTGAAGTACGGCCTGACCGTGCACAACGTGCTGCGCGTGCGCATGGTTACCACCGAGGGTGAGCTTGTCGAACTCGGCAATGAAGGCCTTGATGCGCCGGGCCTCGACCTGCTGGCCGTCTTCATCGGTTCCGAAGGCATGCTCGGCGTGGTCACCGAAGTGACCGTCAAGCTGGTGCCCAAGCCGCAGGCGGCGCGCGTGATCATGGCGTCGTTCGACGATGTGGTCAAAGGCGGCAATGCCGTCGCCAACGTGATCGCTGCCGGCATCATCCCGGCCGGCCTGGAGATGATGGACAAGACCAGCTCGCGCATGGTCGAGCCCTTCGTGAAGGCCGGTTACGACACCGATGCAGAAGCCATCCTGCTGTGCGAATCCGATGGCACCACCGAAGAAGTGGAAGAGGAAATCGCGCGCATGACCGAGGTGCTGAACGTCTCCGGTGCGACCGCGATCACGGTGTCGACCAGCGAGGCCGAGCGCCTGAAGTTCTGGTCCGGCCGCAAGAACGCCTTCCCGGCCGCAGGCCGCATCTCGCCCGATTACTACTGCATGGACGGCACCATCCCGCGCAAGCACCTTGCGCAAGTGCTGCTCGGCATCGCCGAGATGGAAAAGACCTGGGGCCTGCGCTGCGCCAACGTGTTCCATGCCGGCGACGGCAACCTGCACCCGCTGATCCTGTTCGATGCCAATACCCCGGGTGAATTTGACCGCGCCGAGAAATTCGGCGCCGAGATCCTCGAGCTGTGCGTCGAAGTCGGTGGCACCATCACTGGCGAGCATGGCGTGGGCATCGAGAAAATCAATTCGATGTGCGTGCAGTTCACGCCCGAAGAGCGCGAAGCATTCTTCGCGATCAAGCGGGCGTTCGACACGGCGTTCATCCTGAATCCCGACAAGGCCATCCCGACTCTGCACCGCTGTGCCGAGTACGGCAAGATGCACGTGCGCCGTGGCGAACTGAAGCACGCGGACCTGCCGCGGTTCTGAGCGAACAAGAAAGAACAGAAGAAAATGGACCAGGGATTGCAGCAATTCAAGGATCGTATTGCGTCGGCGACCGTGTCGAAGACGGCGCTGCGCATCCGCGGCAACGGCACCAAGGACTGGTACGGCCAGGACCTGCGCGGCGAGATCCTCGACACGAGCGACTACAGTGGCATCGTCTCCTATGATCCGACCGAACTCGTGATCACGGCGCGCGCCGGCACTACGCTGCGCGAGATCGGCCGCGCGCTGGCCGAGAAGCAGCAGATGCTGGCCTTCGAGCCGCCGCGCTTCGATGGCCTCGCCACGATAGGCGGCATCGTTGCCAGCGGCCTGTCCGGCCCGCGCCGCCAGGCAGTCGGGTCAGTGCGCGACTTCGTGCTCGGTGCCGCACTGATGGATGGCAAGGGCGAGGTGCTGAACTTCGGCGGCCAGGTGATGAAGAACGTCGCCGGCTACGATGTGTCGCGTCTGCTGACTGGCTCGCTCGGCACGCTGGGCCTGATCCTCGAAGTATCGCTGAAAGTGCTGCCGCGCCCGTTCGCGCAGCATTCGCTGCAGTTCAATGTCGGCGAACAAGAAGCGCTGCACATGCTCAACACCTGGGGCGGTCAGCCGCTGCCGCTGTCGGCATCGTGCTGGCATGACGGCAAGCTTGCCGTGCGCCTGTCGGGCGCGCAGGCCGCCGTCGATGCGGCCATCGCGAAGATGGGCGGCAGCGAGTTGTCTGATGCCGATGCCTACTGGGACAGCCTGCGCGAGCAATCGCAGGCCTTCTTTGCCGACATCGATGAGGCGCATGGCCTGTGGCGCGTGTCGGTGCCGACCTTCGCGCCGGCATTGAACCTGCGTGGTTCGCAGCTCATCGAATGGGGTGGCGCACAGCGCTGGCTCAAGACCACCGCTGACGCGACGGCCATTCGCGCCGCTGCAGTCGCCGCGGGTGGCCATGCGACGCTGCATCGCGGCGGCGACAAGTCGGTCGGCGTGTTCCATCCGCTGGCACCCGCAGTCACGCGCATCCACCGCCACCTGAAAAACGCTTTTGATCCGGCCGGTATCTTCAATCCGGGCCGCATGTACCCGGACTTCTGAAATGCAAACGAATCTCGCCGATTTCATTCGCGACACGCACGAAGGCCAGGAGGCTGATGCCATTCTGCGCAAGTGCGTGCACTGCGGATTCTGTACCGCGACTTGCCCGACTTACCAACTGCTGGGTGACGAGCTCGATGGTCCGCGCGGCCGCATCTACCTGATCAAGCAAGTCCTCGAAGGCAAGCCCGCCACCGAAAAGACCCAGCTGCACCTTGACCGTTGCCTGACCTGCCGCAACTGCGAAAGCACCTGCCCGTCGGGCGTGCAATACGGCCGCCTGGTCGATATCGGCCGCGGCATCGTCGAGAAGCAGGTCAAGCGTCCGTTCGCGCAGCAACTGGTGCGCACCGCGCTGAAAGAAGGCTTGCCGAACAAGGCGCTGTTCACGCCGGCGATGAAGGTCGGCCAGCTGGTGCGTCCGCTGCTGCCCGGCGCGTTGAAAAACAAGGTGCCGGAAGCGCGTCCGGCCGGTGCCTGGCCCAAGCGCACGCATGCGCGCCAGATGCTGATGCTGGAAGGCTGCGTGCAACCAGCGATGTCGCCCAACATCAATACGTCGACCGCGCGCGTGCTGGATGCGCTCGGCGTGCAAGTCATCGTCGCGCCGAAGGCCGGCTGCTGCGGCGCGATCCGCTTCCACATGAATGATCAGGAAGGCGGCCTGGATGACATGCGCCGTAACGTCGATGCCTGGTGGCCGTATGTCCAGGATGGCGTCGAAGCGATCGTGATGAATGCGTCCGGCTGCGGCGCGACCGTCAAGGAATACGGCCACCTGCTGGCGCATGACCCTGCGTATGCGGAACGTGCGCAGCGCATCTCCGAACTGACCAAGGACTTGTCGGAAATCATGCCAGCGTTCGAGCAAGAGCTCGGGCAGAAGCTGGCCGGTAAGCTCAAGCAGCGCGTCGCCTACCATCCGCCGTGCACGCTGCAGCATGGCCAGCAAATCCGCGGCAAGGTCGAGGGCGTGCTGAAGGCTTGCGGCGTGGATGTGAAGCTGTGTGCCGACAGCCACCTCTGCTGCGGCTCGGCCGGTACCTACTCGGTGACGCAGCCGGAGCTGTCGTACAAGCTGCGCGACAACAAACTCAAGAACCTGCAGGCAACCGCTCCCGAAATGATCGTGTCAGCCAATATCGGCTGCCTGACGCATCTGCAGTCCGGTACCGAGACGCCGGTGCGACACTGGATCGAGCTGATCGACCAGGCGCTTCAGTAAAAAGCGCCGGACGAACAAAGGGCCCGCCGCTGGCGAGCCCTTTGCATTCCAGGCCGCTACGAAGGTGACTGTGCGGATGCCGCGTTCCCGCCGGCAGGTGGGTGGCGCTTACCAGCCGCCCTTGGTATCGTCGCCTTCTTTCGGGTTGCCATGCCACGCATCTTCGCTGTCCGATTCATCGCTGTCGATGGTGATGACGACGCTTTCAGCGCCGTCGTCGGAGATCGTGATGATCTCGCTGCCATCCCCACCGGCATCCGCAGCAGCTTGCTTCGCTTCGGGCCGCTTTCTGTCTTGTACAGACTCAAAGGCCTGCAGCAGTGCGCGAATCAGGCCGCTGTAGACCGGGCGCAAAGTCCAGCCGGGCGGCACGATCAGCACAATCGCGGGCAGCATATGACCGAGAAACATCATTACGGGATCCGGGCTCTTGCGCCAGGATGCCGTCAGTTCACTGACGCCAGCGACCGGCAAGAGGGATATCGCGCGTCCCAGCACCTCGGACAGCGTATCGCGGCGTGCTTCCTTCGAAAATTGCGCCCAGAATTCATGTCGAATGATGCCGCAATGTTTGGACTTCAGCGCAGCGGCCAGACGTGCTTTTTCTGTGCGTCGCAAGGCCTTGGCGAGCTTTCTATGGGTGTCGTCGTTCGGCCCCTGGACCTCTGCATTGGCGATGGCAACCTGCAGATCGTTTTTCAGCGATTCCAGTGCCTCGGCTTCCAGCTTGAAAATTTCGCGGGTGGGTACCGGGCTGGCTTTGGCATTGTTTCGCTGGCTGCGGGCTTGCTGCTGAAAGAAGACGTATTCAGCCCCGGAGCACAAGCCGGCGAAACCATGCAGACCCGATTCCCATAATTTGCTATCGAAGCTGCCGCCCGCCAGGTAAGGAGCCATGGTGGCTGCCGCAGCCGCCTTGAAGAGGTAATTCAGCGTATAAAAATAATAGCTTGCCTCTTCGTCGACGTAACGCGCGCCAAGCAATGAACAGAAAGACGCCTCTTCGGCCATTCTTTCCTTTATGGTGAGCAATTGTTTATTGTCGGGGTTGATGCTGTCGTATTTTTTTACACTCTCTTGCCCGGTCCACCAATCTCTCCATGCCGCACCGCGCAGCTTGAAATTGTGGTTCAACGCGGCCAGCGATGGGCTGGACCAGGTCTGGGTCATCACTTGCTTGACCACGGGGGTGGCGGCGATCACATGCAGCGTCCCGGCAACCAGCGGCGGTCCGATGACCCTCAGCCATTGCTCCGACTCCAGTGGCAGCAAGCGGGATGCGGTATTGGAAATCAAGAACGACGCCATGAAGCCGGATGCGCCAGCAGCCAGATTCCAGAGCATGTTCGAATAGGCAGAAGATTCGCGCTCGGGGCCTAGCTTGGCCAATGCTTCCTGATGCTTTTTCTCCCGTGCCAGTGTTTCTTCTGACTTGAAGCGGAGGATGAAGGCCTGAAATTCATTTTCGTTATGCCTATGCAATTCGGCGATCGGATGCGGCAATACCTTGGCTTCCATAGCCTGGCGGCGCTCAATGAGTTTCCCAATGGCGACCCATTCTGCGGCAGCTGCCTTGATGTCCTTGTTTCTTAAGGTGTGCAGCTTCTTCGGTGTCTCGCCGCCTACTTCTTCGGATTCGTCCACTTTCTTGAGCAAGCGGCGGGCGCTGTCCTGCAGTTCATCGGCGCGAGCGATTCGGCTTTCTATTTCCCTGTCGATGACCTGAATCTCTTCCAGCGCAGTCTCGCTGAAATACTGCCTCAGATCTTCATTCAAAAGCAAAGAGCTGTTGCGCAGACTGTTGCGTTCGCTGTTGCGCGCATTTTCGTGCATGTCGGCCAGTTTCGATGGCGTCTTCGCGACCGTCGTGGTCGTCGTGGTCGTTGTCTTCAGTGTCGGATCCAGCGTCGACCGGTAAAGTGATTTCGCACTGTCGGGACTCACGCCGCTTTCATCGATCCTGGATGCCAGCAGTTGCATCACCCCATCGAGACATTGGAGTTCCGTCTGTAATTCGGCCAGTTCTTGACGGGCCTTGTCGATGTCAGTCGTATCGCCATCGACCTTGGCCGTCTCTTCCAGGGCCAGAATGGTTTGCGTCAATGCGCAGACCTTGTCACGACGCTCGATGATCAGCTCGCATAGCTTGTTCAGATCATCCGATGTGGCAGGTATCGACGGGCTCGCCTGGGGCGGCACAGGCGACACTGCTTTGACAATGGGCTTCTTGCCGCGACTGCCGCGCTGTCCGATAGGCATTTGATTCAGTTGCGTTTTAAGCTTGTCGATCTCGGACTGCAGCTTTTGTGCGGCCTTTTCCCTGCCCCGTGCCTCTTCAGCCTCACATCGTCGCTGCAGTTTGCGAATCTTGCGTCTGACGACGTCAGGTGTCATGACGGAGGAGGATTCCTCGGCGCTGCTGCTATCGGATTGACTATCGCTTACCGTGACTTCGATCGAATCGGAATCGCGACGCTTATTTTTGGCGACTGACCTGGTGCCGGGATAGGTCGACCTGCCTTGTGTCGCTTGCTGATGCAAGGCTCGCAGATTGGCGGTGGTGGGCGAGTCCTGATGATCGGGCAGATCGTGACTGCTCTGCCCGGTATCCGTTTCTTCGTCGTGGACCGGCGTGTTATTGCGCAGCTGCTCCCGCAATGCGGGGCGTGACGTCGCAGGAATGTGAATCGACATCATGCACCCCTCAGGCAAGCATCGGTGTGCCGGGGTTCAGAGAATCGGCGAGGATCTCCGGTACCGGGCGCAGATTGGACGGATCGAGCAGGTTCTGCCTCAGGCTGCCTGCATGCTCGCTGTAGCCTTGCAGGATACCGGCCAGGTCGTCGCCGCTCATCAGCTCCGGGTAGATGAAGTGCTGCACGAAGATGAGGCTGTCCGTGCCCTGATCCAGACCATAGATGCCGGCGGTCTTGGTGGCAGTCAGCAGGTTCAACGCTAGGATGCGTTCCAGGATCGCTTCGCGGCCGGTGGCCGGAAGTTGGCCGACGTCGATGTAGCAGAAGATGCGATCGGGCGTCATGTCTTCATCGAAGAACAGCCCGATTTGGGTGCCGGCCAGATCAATGGTGTTGGTGCTGCCCAGCGCGTCGGGATCCGCGCAGCCAAGTGCGACGCTGGCCGCGCGGCACAGGTTCCGAAAGCCAGTCTGGTCCATGATGTCACCTCCGTTATGCGTGTCGTATCAGCAGATACCGGAGGTGCGGGGGTCGCCACGCCTGACCGGTGCCGGTCGGATGGGTAACCCGCGGAAATTGATAGTTCAGCCCATATCGGCATCCAGCAAGCCACGAATATCGCCGTCAAGCGCAGCGGGCGATGTGGTGGGGGCAAAGCGCGCGACGACCTTGCCATCGCGGGCCACGAGGAATTTGGTGAAATTCCACTTGATGCCATCGGTGCCCAGAATGCCGGGGGCTTGCTGCTTCAGGTGAACAAACAGCGGATGCGCATTCGGGCCATTGACATCGACTTTGTCGAACAGGGGAAAGCTGACGCCATAGTTCTTCTCGCAGAACGCCCCGATATCATCGGCGGTGCCCGGCTCCTGTGCGCCAAACTGATTGCAGGGGAAGCCGAGCACGGCAAAGCCGCGGTCGCGGTATTGGTGATACAGCGCTTCCAGGCCCGCGTATTGCGGCGTGAAGCCGCAACGGCTGGCCGTGTTCACAATCAGCAGGACCTGGCCGCGCCATGCGGCTAGCGTGGTGTCATGGCCATCGAGGCGACGTACGGCGATGTCATGCAGGGCGCTCATGCCGGATTCCTTTTTCTGGGGGAGGGGGGATGGCGCAGCCTGTCGCCGCTGCCATTGCCCGGGTTGGTATGGATGCTAGCACCCGCCGCCAATTCCTGCCGCATGCCGGCGATGAGAGATAATGTTCCCATGTCCATTGCAGAAAACATCGATCACGTCACACGAGCTATCGCACAGGCCGCGACCGCAGCCGGCCGCGCTGCCGCTGAGGTGCAGTTACTGGCGGTATCGAAAACCTTTGGTGCCGATGCAGTGGTCGAAGCGGCGCAAGCCGGCCAGCGAGCTTTCGGTGAAAACTATCTGCAGGAGGCACTGGACAAGATGCAGGCGGTTCGCCGGTTGCGCCCGGACCTGACGCTGCGCTGGCATTTTATTGGCCCGATTCAAAGCAACAAGACACGGCTGATCGCCGAGCATTTCGACTGGGTCCATTCGGTGGATCGTGAAAAGATCGCGCAGCGTTTGTCAGACCAGCGGCCTGCGGGCTTGCCGCCATTGAACATCTGCCTGCAGGTAAACGTCAGCGGCGAGGAGAGCAAGAGCGGCGTTGCGCCGGATCAGGTGCTGGCGCTGGCGCAGGCCATTGCTGTGCTGCCGCACATTCACCTGCGCGGACTGATGGCGATACCGGAGCCGGCGGAATCATTCGATCAGCAACGTCCGCCGTTCAGGGCATTGCGAGAAATTCAGGCGCAACTGAGCGCAAGCGGAATACACACTGATACGCTGTCGATGGGCATGTCCGCCGACATGGCCGCAGCGATTGCTGAAGGCGCGACGATCGTACGCGTCGGCACAGCTATTTTTGGAAAAAGAGATTATGCAAACTGACGTGAAGATTGCTTTCATCGGCGGCGGCAACATGGCGCAGGCACTGATTGGCGGCCTGGCAGACAAGCTGACCGCGGCGGCCAACATCCATGTCATCGATATCAACGAGGTGGCACGGGCATCATTGCGCGACAAATTCGGCGTCACTACGGCGACGGCCGCCGGCGATGCGGTCGCGGCGGCCGATGTGATCGTGCTGGCGGTCAAGCCGCAGCAGATGCGCGAGGTGGTCGCCACGCTCAAGCCGCTGGTCGGCAAGCAACTGGTGCTGTCGATCGCGGCCGGCATCCGCGCGGCCGACCTGTCGCGCTGGTTGGATGGCCACACCGCGATCGTGCGCACGATGCCCAACACGCCCGCGCTGGTCGGCAAGGGTATTACCGGTGCGGTGGCGATGGGCGGCGTGTCCGAATCGCAGAAGCAGCTGGCTGACGCCATCCTGCGCGCGGTCGGCGACACGGTCTGGCTCGATGACGAAGGCAAGATCGATGCGGTAACGGCCTTGTCCGGCAGCGGCCCGGCGTATGTGTTTTATTTCATCGAGGCGATGCAGGCCGCCGCCGTCGAGCTGGGCCTGACCGAGGCGCAGGGCAGGGCGTTGGCGCAAGCGACGTTTGCCGGCGCATCCGAACTGGCGATCCGTTCCGATGAACCGGTCTCCTTGCTGCGCGAGCGGGTGACGTCGAAGGGTGGCACCACCTATGCCGCGTTGATGGCCATGGAAGCCAGCGGCGTGAAAGGTGCGATCGTCAGCGCACTGCATGCCGCGGCAGCGCGCGGCAAGGAGCTGGGCGACGAGTTCGGCAAGGATTGAGGGGGGCACGCTTTGGCTTGCCAGCCGAAGCACTTCGGTAGGCGCAACGCAAGCGTTGCGAAACCCCAGCCTCACCCCTGCTGCGCAAGCTGGCCGAGGTCCCACAAAGGCAGGAAGATGCCGAGCATGAGCACCAGCACCAGCCCGCCCATCACCGCCAGCAGGATGGGCTCGATCGCATCGCCCAGCCGGCTGACTTCGTACTGCAATTCTTCCTGATACATCTGCGCGACCTGTTCCATCATTTTTTCCATCTCGCCGGTCGCCTCGCCGACCGAGATCATCTGCAATTCCATCGGCTTGAAGATGTCGGCACTCTGTGCAATGCGCAGCATGGTCTCGCCGCGCGTGATGCCTTCGCGCATGCCGTGGATGCGGCGCTCGAAGAAGGCATTGTCGACCACCTTCGCGACCAGCGTGAACGCCTGGTCGATCGGCACGCCGCTCTTGCAGGCGATCGAGAAGGACAGGCAGAAGCGCGCGATGCCGGCCTTGTTGAAGATGCCGCCGACCAGCGGCAACCGCAATTTGAACTTGTCCCAGCGGTAGCGGCCTTCGGGCTGCTTCACCCACAGCCGGAAGCCGTAGAAGCAGGCGCCCATCACCAGCAGCACCGCCCACCACCAGTGCACGGCGAAATCGGATACGGCCAGCAGGATGCGCGTCAGCAGCGGTAGCTCGACCTTCATGCTGGCATACACCTTGGCAAATACCGGGATCACGAACATGGTCAGGATGGCGACCGCGATGGCGATGGCGATCACGACGAAGGTCGGATAGCGCAATGCGCCCTTGATCTTTTGCCGCATGTCGCGCTCGAATTCGAGCTGGGCGAACAGGCGTGCAAAGACTTCGTCCAGCCGACCCGCGCCTTCGCCGACACGGATCATGCTGACGTAGTAGTCGTCGAAAACTTTCGGATGGTGCGACATCGCCGTCGACAATTCCTGACCCTGGTCGAGGTCGTCGCGCAGGTCGCCCAGCAGGGTGGCCAGGCGCGGGTTGCCGGCCGACTTTTGCATGCCCGTCAGTGCCTGCATCAGCGGCAGGCCGGCCCGCACCATCGTTCCCAGCTGGCGCGTGAACAGCAGCAGGTCGGTCTGCGTCAGGTTGCCCTTGCCGGTCAGCCTGGCGAGCCAGGCCGGCGGCTGCGGCGGCGCTTCTTCCACCGCGATCTTGACCGGCACATTGCCCGCGGCCAGCATCCACTGTGCGACAGCCTGCGGATTGGGCGATTCGATCTTGCCCCGCACCAGTTCGCCGCGGTTGTTGCGCCCTTCGAAGAAGTAGGTCTGCATCAGGCATCTCCCCAGCTGATGATCTTCATCGCTTCCTCGACCGTGGTGCGTCCGGCCAGCACCAGGTCCAGCAAGTGGTCGGCCAGGGTGGCGCCGGCGAGCTGTTCGCGCGCGGCGGCTTCGAAGGGTTGCAGCGTGCCGCTTCGCAGCGCTTGTGCCAGTGCCGGCGTGATGCTCAGGATTTCATGGATACCGGTGCGGCCGAGGTAGCCGATGTCATTGCAGCGCTGGCATCCCTTGCCGCTGGCGAGCTGTGCCGATGCCAGCTTTTCTTCGCTGGTGCCGGCCATCGTCAGCCATTGCCGCGCGGCGTCATCGAGCGGCACCGGTTCCGTGCAGTGCGGGCAGTTCAGGCGCACCAGCCGCTGCGACAGCACGGCCAGCAAGGTCGACGCGATCAGGTAAGCCGGTATGCCCATGTCGACCAGCCGTCCCGGTGTGCTGACGGCATCGTTGGTGTGCAGGGTCGACAGCACCAGGTGGCCTGTCATCGCCGCCCGGCTCGCGATCTGCGCGGTTTCCTGGTCGCGGATCTCGCCGATGAAGATCACGTCCGGATCCTGGCGCAGGAAGGAGCGCAGCACGCGCGCGAAGTCGAGGCCGATCTTGTCATTGGTCTGTACCTGCACGATGCCCTGCAGCCGGTACTCCACCGGGTCTTCGCAGGTCAGGATCTTCACGTCGGGCTGGTTGAGCATCTGCAGCGCGCCATACAGCGTAGTGGTCTTGCCGCTGCCGGTGGGGCCGGTGACCAGCAGGATGCCGTGCGGCGCATGAATGGCCTGTTCGAATTGCCGATACACCTCCGCGTCCATGCCGGTGTCGGTCAGCGCCACAGGGCCTTGCTGTTGCACCAGCAGTCGCAGCACCACCGATTCGCCATACAGCGTGGGCAAGGTCGAGATACGCACGTCGAGCTTGTGGTTCCCGGAGCGCACCGCGATCCGGCCATCCTGCGGCAGCCGCTTTTCGGCGATGTCGAGCCCGGCCATCAGTTTGAGCCGCACCACCAGCGGCGAAGCGATCTTCAGGTCGGCATCGGTTTGCCGGTGCAGCGCACCGTCGATGCGAAAGCGCACCAGCAGCCGCCTTTCCTGCGGCTCGATGTGGATGTCCGACGCGCGCACCTGCACCGCATGGTCGAACAGGGTCTGCAGCAGGCGGACCACGGGCGCATCAATGTCATCGATGACGGCGCCCATGCGGTCGAGGTCGACCAGGCCGACGTCACGCTCGATGTCACGCTCGACCGCGCGCGCGAATTCGCCGAGTTGCTCGGTCTTGCCGTACACGCGATCGAGTGTCACTTGCAGCGCATCGCGCTCGACGATGCCGACATCGATAGGCCGCTTCAGCAACTGCGAGATCGCATCCTGTGCGCGCAGGTTGTTCGGATCCACCAGCCCGACCAGCCAGCTTTCATCCTGGTCCTTCAACAGGATCGCCTGGTGGCGGCGCGCGTGCGCTTCCGGCAGCAAGCGCGCCACCTGAACATCGATGTCGATGCCATACAGGTCCAGTTTGCGCATGTCGCGGGCTTCTCTCATCGTGTGGTTATGGATTGTTTATTTTGCCAAGGGTTCACGGCCGCCGAGGCGCTGCAGCCGCTGCCGGGTTTGCTGGATGTCATCGGTCCAGGCGGTATCGCTGCTGACCACGGTCGGCCTGAGCAGGATGATCAGCTCGCGCTTTTGCGAGCTGCGGGTGGTGCTGCCGAACAGCTTGCCGAAGAAGCCCAGATTGCCGGCCCCTGGCACTTGCGAGCGCGCGTCGTCGCTGGCCTCGCGCATCAGGCCGCCGATCACGACCACTTGCCCGTTCCGGGCGCGGATCACGCTGTCGGTTTCCGAGGTACTGTTGGAGGCCAGTGGCAGCGTCAGCTGGCCGCCGACGCCGAGGTTGATGTTGCGCGTGACGGTGGTCACCTGCGAGACCGACGGCCGGATGTGCAGGATGATGTTGCCGTCGGCGTCGATCTGCGGCAGCACATCCAGCACCACGCCCGAAAAGAACGGCCGCAGGCTGACGTTCGGCGTGGTCGTGACGGCGCCGCCAGCCGACGGTACCGTGGTTCCGCCGGTGACGCCGGTGACGAAGAATTCATCGGTGCCGACCTTCAGCACCGCCTGCTGGTTGTTCAGCGCCGAGATACGCGGGCTCGACAGCACTTGCACCGCGCCCTGGGTCTCGAGGAAGGAAATCAGCGCGGCGAAGTTCGTGCCTTGCAAGGCCAGGCCGAACATGGTGCCGGCAGCCCCGGCCAGCCCGGTGATCGAGGTGCCGGGCACGGCGCTGAGCGTGCCGCTCGACAGCGTGCCGCCGGGCGTGTTCGACAGTGTCGATCCGGGCTGCACGACACCGGCCGAGCCGTTGTTGTTGCCGCTGCGGAAAGCGGCCCAGTTCACGCCGGCCTGGTAGCCAGCCGACAGCTGGACCTCGATGATCTTGGCTTCGAGGATGACTTGCCGCTCGACCGACAACTGGGTCGCCTTCAGATAGTTGGCGATGTCGCGCAATTCGCGCGGCATACCGCGCGCGACCACAATGCCCGATTGCGGACTGATCACGATGCTGCGTCCTTTTTCGGCGCCGAGGATAGTCGTCAGCGAGTCTTTCAGCTCGCTCCAGAAGTCAGCCTCGATCGCGGTCGATACCCTGCTGCTGTCGGTCGGACGCGACGGGGTCGACATCGGACCGGCCGGCGCGCCTGTGGCGGTCGGCGTCATCGCGCCGGGCGCGGCGGGCACATCGGCCAGCGAACCGGCGGCGACGCGGGTGTCGGAACTGCCACGCCGGGTGCCGGTCGGGTAATTGATCGTGAACACCCGCGTCTCAAGCACGGGCTGGCGCACCGTGATGCGGTTGCCGTCGAGCGTGATGTCGAGGTCGTACAGGTCACGCACGGCCTCGAGCGCTTCGGGCACCGTCATGTCCTGCAGCTTGGCCGACATCAGTCCGGTCACGTTCGGGTGCAGCAGCAAGGTGTACTGCGTGCCGCTGGTCAGCGCCATGAAGAACTGGCGCGCCGGTACATTGTTCATTGCCACGCTGACACGCGGCTCATAGGCGCGGTTGCTGACGATCGGCGCCGGCACCGGTTCGGGCACGGCCGCCGGCGGCGTCGGGCTGGCGGGGGCGGCGCCCGGCTCCGGCAAGGCCAGCGCCGAATCGATGGCCTGCCGGGGCGTGCCCTGCATGGACGGGGCCTGGGTGGAAGCGCAGCCGGTGAGGCCGAGGAGAGCAGCGGCGATCAGGGCAGGTTTCATGATTTTTCCTTGGTTAATCCGTGTTCAGCAGCAAGCTGCGCGGCCCGTTCGGGGTCGACAGCACGACGGCATCTTGTTTCACCTGCAGCAATCGCATGCCGCGCACCTGGTCGCCGACGGCCAGCAGCTCGCCATCGATGACCGCATAGCGGCGGCCGGCACTGGTCAGCACCAGCTGCAAGCTCGGCAGTACCGGTGGCGCCGGCGTGGCAGCCGGCGTACCCGGGCGGCGTGGCTGGTCGGAAGCCAGTGGCCGCGTCGGGTCGCGCAATGCGCCGGCATCGGCCGTCCCGGCGGCCAGCAGGACCGCCGGCAGCCAGGCCATCCAGGCCAGTCGTGGCAACATCAGCGCACGCCTGCGCCGGGCTCGCGTGTGATCGGTTGCGCTCATTCGAAGGGCGTCACTTTCTGCTCACTGAGCGTGTTGATGGTCAGGTACAGCAGCGCGTCGGGATGCTTGACGACTTCCAGGCTGGCGGAAGTCCAGAACAGTCGCTTCGGATAGCGGCGCAACTTTTCCATGTAGGGCAGCAGGTCGAGGTAATTGCCCTTGATGACGATCTCGACCGGATGCTGGTAGACCGTCATCGGCGGCAGGTCAGGCGGTTCATTGCTTGCGATGATGGGTTGGGCGGGCTTGATCTTGCTGCCGTCGGGGCCGTGCAGTCCGCGCGGCAGCAGCGGCAACACGGGCAGCGTCTTGATCGAGACGAGCTTCAGGCGCGGCGTGGTGCGCACCATCGCGTCGAGCATCGCGGACAGGCGCAGCGAACTGCCATCGTCCTCCGACAGCAGCGAGTCGGCTTCGGCGACGATGCGCTTGAGTTCTTCGAGTTGCGCTTGCTTCTCGGCCGAATTGCGGCCGGCCAGTTCGGTCGACAGGTTGCGGATCTGGACATTGACGCGCTGGATCTCGGCCTGTTCGGATTCGATTTGCGCGTTCAGCTGCTGGATCTGTTTCTGGCGCGGTGTCAGTACCAGCGCATCGACCAAGAAGAACAGGAAGGCCAGGCCGGCCACCACCATCAGCGCGCGCTCGCGCGCTGACTTGCGCTCGAACTGGACCGCCAGCGATCGTAGCAACGGCATGAAGGGCAGGTCGGGCAGCGTGATCATGGACTCTCCCTAGTACACCCTGAACGCGATCAGCGGCGCAGCGCTGCCATCCTGGTCCGGTGCTTGAGGCACCGGCACGATTTCCACCTGCTCCAGCCGCACGCTGTATTTCTCCAGCACGCGATTGAGCTGGCGCGCGTAGGGCAGCACATCATTCTTGCTCAGCGCCCGGCCCTCGACGCGCACATTGCGCCCGGCGTTGGTGATCCGCACTGCCGTCACCCAGACGCCGGCGCTGCGCAGGCTGGCCAGGTCGGTGAGCTGGGCGCCATAGCCCTCGAGGCTGCCCAGCTCGCCGCTCTTGAGCGCGTCGAGCAGTTCGCGCGACACCTTGGTCTGGGGCTCGAGGGCGGCGATCTGGGCGGCGATATTGCCTTCGCGTTCAGTGTCGCCCAGCCGCTTCTGCAAGGCCTTGAGCAATTGCTGCTGTTGCTGCAGCTGCTGCCGGCTTTGGTCGGCGCCGCGCACGGCTTCGTCGCGCTGGATGCCGAGCCAGGTCGCGTGCAATGTCAGCAGCAGCAGGCTGAGCCCGGCCACCGCGACCGATCGCCGCGCCGACAATTTTTGCGGCTTTGGCGCGACCGGCAGCAGGTTGATCTGCAAGCTCATAGCAGATGCTCCAGGCCGCGCAGCGCGGCGCCGATCGCCGGCAGGTAGGCCATGAAGGTCTGTTCATCTTTCAGTTCGGGCACGTGCCAGAGATCGAAGTAAGCCTCAGGCGAAAAAGGCAGCACCGGTTCCTGCAGCGCCGACGCCAGCGACGTGCAGAAGCCGTCGGGCGCGCCGGCCACGACGATGCGACAGCCACGCACGAACGGATAGCTGCCGCGCACCGCATTTAGCGAGCGCTGCACTTGCTGCTGCATGCGCTCGGCATAGGCTTCACGTCGCGCTGCCGATTCATCATTGGCGCCGGCTTCGGCGATCAGCCGGTCCATGTAGAGCTCGCCGTGCCAGCTGAACGTGATCTGCACCTCGTCGCGGCCGAAGACCAGCATGGCCGCCAGTTCGTCGGCCGGCCCGGTCAGGTTGGCGAGGTTGCGCTGCGCGGTCTCGCGGATGTCGATGCAGGCGAGCCTGAGGCGGGCTTCCTGGAACAAATTGACATACGCGGCGATCGCGTCGCCGCGCGCGGCCACCGCGTACAGCTCGGGCGCGCGCTCGGGTTCCCATGCGCGTGTCGGTATCGGCAGCACATCGATGCTGGCGTCTTCGGCCGGGAAGTCCAGCGTCGATGCCAGTTGCCAGCGCACGCCCTGCACCCTTTCCGCATCGGGGACCTGCGGCGCAGGCATCACGCTGAGCCGGTATTCGTCGCGCTGCGGCAGCAGCGTCCACGGCATCGACTCGGCGCCGAGTTCGCGCGCCAGGCCGGCCAGCGCGGCCGGATCGGGTAGCGCGCCCTCGTAGGTCAGGCGGGCCGCTTTCATCACGCGCGTCGGCTCGCCCTGGCGCGACGGCGACAGCACGACCCCCATCATCGCGTGCGGCCCGATATCGACGGCCGCCCAGGGCGTGGCGCGCCGCCGCCGGCGGTAGACCAGGTTCATCAGGGGCCGCAGCCAGCGCTGTTCGCGTCGCATCACAGCGGCTCCCACCAGTTATAGGGTTGCATGAAGCTCACCAGGCCGCGCGGCGTGGCCGGATCGACATTCTTCAGGCACGCGAAGCCGGCCGCCCACTGGTCGGTGGTGGTACCGCTCTTGGTGATGTGGAAGTCGGTCGGCACGCCGGTCGAGAACAGGCTGTCGATGCCGCCGGACGCCAGCGGCTTGTAGACATACCAGACCTCGGAGTACATGTCGTAGATGGTCGAGGAATAGCGCTCCAGCAGCGCCAGGGGCGTGTTGGCTGCGCCGAACGTGACCGAGGTCAACGTGTCGTCGGGCATTGCCGACTTGGCCGAGAAGCCGAACACCAGCGTGTCGGCGCCCTTGCACCAGCCGGCCGTGCCGGTGGCGCTGGTGCCTTGGGTGCGGCCATCCTTTACCTGACCCATCACGATGTTGGAGGTCCCGGTGGTGCCCTTGTTGGACGCCGAATTCTGGTCGGCGTAGGCGCCCACATAGGTGACGCCGGTGCCCTCGAAGATGGCGCCGGTCGCAACATAATTGCGGTCGGCCTCGAGCCGCTGCTCCACCGCATAGTTGCCGACGGTGGTCGTGGTCGCGATCACGCCGCGTCCGCCGACACTGTTGAGGCCCGAGCTCGATTCGATGCTCCAGCCTTGCGCACAGGTACCCGAATAGATGCCGGTCTGCTGGCAGGTCGTGGCCGAGGCGTTCGGGCCGCCCGAGTCGAGCTTGCGGCGGAACGCGAGGTTGCTGAACACGACCGAGTTGGGCTGGTACGGGTAGATTACCTGGATGATGGTGGTGGTGTAGCCGCCGAAGCCGGTCACGCCGGCGTTGGTCGGCGAGCAGTACGCGACATCGATGTTGACCGTTCGCTGGCTGTTGCCCGCGACGCCGGTGAACTGGGCCCGGCAGCCATGCGCGAGCAGCGTGCCGTTGCACGCCGAGGCGACCGGCATCGCGGTCAGCTGCGTGGCCGACTGGGTGCTATAGGTCGCTGCATCGACGGTGCCGCCCGGGAACTGGCTGACGCTGCAGGACAGCGGGCCGTCCTTGCGCATTCGGGCCAGCATCGATTCGGCGCCGCTGTCGGCGGCCAGCAAGGCCTTGGCGCTTTGTAATTGGGACAGCGTGCCGGTGGTGTTGGACTCCGCCACCGACAGCAGGAAGCGCAGCGCGACGGCGACGACGACCAGCAGCAGCAACACCGCGGTGATCGCAAACGCGCCGCGCTGTCCGGCGCGGCGATGGCGATGAAGATGGCGGGGAAGATGGCCGGCGTTCACTTGGTCTCTCCCCATGCGCCATTGCGCAGCACGACGCGGGTCGGGTAGGTGACGATGGTGCCGTCGGGCGTCGAGACTGACATCGTGATATCGATGAACGCGAGCAGCTTGCCGAAGTTGGGGTCGGTGGTCGACAGCGCTTGCGGCACGCTGCTGGCGCCATAGGTCCAGTACTCGAATTTGAGCGTCGTGACCCGGTTCGCCAGCACTTGCGGCGAGACGGCCGCGCAGCCCGGGTAGCTGGCCACGGTGTCCAGACTGGCCGAGCTTCCGCTCAGCCCTGCCGCGAGGGTGGTCAGGCTGTTGCCGGCCGCGCCGCCGACGCGCGTGAAGCAGATGCTGCGGCTGGCATTGGCGACGCCGCTGATCAGGTCGAGCGGGCGCACCTGGAAGCCGCTGCCGGCGGTGTCGAAACGCGCCTGTCGGATCTCGCGCGCCAGCCGTTCGGTGGCATAGCGCAGCGCATCGATCGCGGTGACATTGCCCGCCACTTCGGCGCGCGCGCGAAACGCGCCGATCAGGGGCTGGATCGACATGATGGCCAGCACCGAGGTCAGCACCATCACGAGCACCAGCTCCAGCAGGCTGAAGCCGGCTTGCGGGTGCGCGCGCAGGATATCCATGTCAGTAATTGGCCAGCAACGCGCCGACCGAGGCCAGCGTGCGGCCGTTCTGGGTGACGGTCACGACAACCAGTTTGCAGCCGGCGCTCGGATTCGGGCAGCTGGGGCTGGCCGAGGCGTCCGTGATCTGCACGCTGCGGACCAGGTTGGTGCCGGTGATCGGGTTCTCGCGCGGGTATGCGCAGTTGGCGGCCACGCTCGCGCAGGTGGCCAATTGCAGCGGCACATACGCATACTTGCGGTTCGGGTTGCGGCGATCCGACAGCACGGTCTCCATCCGCTGCTGTGCATACTGGATCGAGCGGGCGGTGGCGTCGACATCGGCAATGCGGCGCGCGGCCTCCTGGGACACGGACAATAACGCGACCAGCGATCCTGAAAAAACAATGATCAGCACCAGCATTTCGATCAGCGTAAAGCCGTGAGCGCGTTTCATTGCAATATCGTCGTCTGGATGAATCCTGTCACAGGGGCCACGGTGACCGTGGCGATGGTGCTGCCGCCGCTGGTCAGCTGGTAGCTGACGCTGGCAGTGGTCAACGGTCGTCCCAACAAGTCGAATTGCAGCGTGGCCGGACCACTGAGGGTGACGCTGTTTTCGAGGGGCACACAGAAAGGACCGTGATGGCCGGGGTCGATCACGACCAGGCTGGGGTTCGGGCAAATCGTGGCGCTGGGGGTGGCCTGGTTGCAGCTGCCGACGCTGGCGCAGCTGACGCGGTAGGTGGCGCTGTCGGCGCTGAAGACCAGGGTCTGGCCCCAGGACATCGCCAGCAGGCGGGTATGGCGCAGGTCATCGGCCAGGCGCTGGGCCTGGTAAGCGGCGGTGCTCTTGCCGGCCTGCGGCAGGGCCTTGGAAATCACGGTCGCCGACATGATGCTGGCGACCGCGATCGTGACGATCAGCTCAACCTGACTGAAGCCGCGCACGCGCTGCCGCCGCGGCGGTTGCGTTGCGCAGGCTTCGTTGGACATCACGCGGCTCCATTGCCTTGGCTGGACTTAGCAGCCGGTCACGGTGACGGTGTAGGCCGGCGGTGCGGTCGCAGTGGCCGGGGTGTAAACCACGTTGCACGAGGCCGGCGTGGTGGCGCCCGAGTGCGAGATCGTGTTGGCCGTGGCCGAGTTGAAGTCCGACGCCGGCGACAGCGTCACGCACTTCAACAGTTCGGTGGTGTCGGCGGCATAACCATAAACGGTGGAGATGCCGGTCGTATTGCACGCACTAATGGAGCCCGTCGCACCGCCCTGGTTGGCGATCTGGGCGGCTGAATAGATGGCGGTGTTGGCCGAGGCCAGGCTGCCGGTCACGCCCTTGATGGTGGCGGCGCGGGCATTGCCGGCCAGATCAGTCATTTTCGGCAGCGCGATCGCGGCGAGGATGCCAATGATCACAATGACAATGACCAGTTCGATGAGGGTGAAACCTTGCTGGTGAGCGCGGCGGATAGTCGGGGAAAATGAGTAAGGGCGCATGGAGATCTCCTGAAAGACGTCGGACCTGGGATACCTGTCGGGACTTGCCCGGCGCTGTATCCCATTAATTCAGAATAGTCCGAAATCATTGCTGCGAAAGATCAAATAGCAGCAGGAAAGTTTCTCTGTTTAACTGTTTCTCTCATGCAGTCGGTGAACGCTATTGAAATTCGTGCCTGAATATCAACGCTTGCAGCAGGGTTGAGGGGTTCAGAGGATGTCGAGCCCGGCGATGCCGGCCGAGAAATCGCGACCTTGCGCGTCTCTGCCCTGCAGCTTGATGGCCAGCCTGAGGTCATTCACCGAATCGGCATTGCGCAATGCATCTTCGATGCTGATGCGGCCGCTGTCGACCAGGTCGAACAAGGCCTGGTCGAAGGTCTGCATGCCAAGCTCGCGCGAGCGCTTCATGATCTCCTTGATCTCGTGCACGTCGCCCTTGAAGATCAGGTCCGACACCAGCGGTGAATTAAGCATCACTTCGACCGCCGCGCAGCGCCCGTCGCCCGATTTCAACGGAATCAGGCGCTGCGAGATCATGGCCTTCAGGTTCAGCGACAGATCCATCAGCACTTGCTGCCGTCTTTCTTCGGGAAAGAAATTGACGATGCGATCGAGCGCCTGGTTGCTGTTGTTCGCATGCAGGGTCGCCAGGCACAAGTGGCCGGTTTCGGCAAACGCGATCGCATGGTCCATGGTTTCACGGTCACGAATCTCGCCGATCAGGATCACATCCGGTGCCTGGCGCAGTGTGTTTTTCAGCGCCACGTGCCAGTCGGCGGTATCGGTGCCGATTTCGCGCTGCGTGACAATGCACTGCAAGTGCGGATGCACGAACTCGACCGGGTCTTCGATGGTGATGATATGGCCGCGGCTATTGGCATTGCGGTAGCCCAGCATCGCCGCCAATGTGGTCGATTTGCCGGAGCCGGTGGCGCCGACCATGATCACCAGCCCGCGCTTGGTCATCACGATGTCCTTCAACTGCGGCGGCACGCCGAGCCGGTCGATGTCCGGGATGTCGGTGGTGATGGTGCGCATCACCATGCCGGTACGGGCCTGCTGCACGAAGGCCGACACCCGGAACCGGCCGATCTCCTCCAGGTGGATCGCGAAATTGCATTCATGGCTGGCGGCGAATTCGCCGGCTTGTCGCTCGTTCATCACCGCGCGCACCACCGCCACGCTATCTTCCGGCGTCAGTGGCTGCGCCTCGACCGGTTTCAGTTCGCCATCGCACTTGATGGCGGGCGGGAAGCCGGCCGTGATGAACAGGTCAGAGCCGCCCATGTCCTTCAACTGGCGCAGCCAGTGGCGTATGCGGGCAGCGGCGAATTCGGCGTCCATGGCGTCAAGCGGCAAAGTTTTCCGGCATCTTGGCGGCCGCGCGTGCGGTCGCATTGCTGATGCGGTTGCGCTTGACCAGATCGACCAGGCTGGCGTCCAGCGTTTGCATGCCGAAACTCGCGCCGGTCTGGATCGCCGAATACATTTGCGCGACCTTGGCCTCGCGGATCAGGTTGCGGATCGCCGGCGTGCCCAGCATGATCTCGTGCGCCGCCACCCGGCCGTTGCCTTCGCGGTTCTTCAGCAGCGCCTGCGAAATCACGGCTTGCAGGGATTCCGACAGCATCGCGCGCACCATGTCCTTTTCATCGCCGGGGAAGACATCGATGATGCGGTCAATGGTCTTCGGCGCTGACGAGGTGTGCAACGTGCCGAACACCAGGTGGCCGGTCTCGGCCGCGGTCAGCGCCAGGCGTATCGTTTCGAGGTCACGTAATTCACCGACCAGCACCACGTCCGGATCTTCACGCAATGCCGAACGCAGCGCCGCGGAAAAGGATTGCGTGTGCGGCCCGACTTCGCGCTGGTTGATCAGGCCTTTCTTCGATTCATGGACGAATTCGATCGGGTCTTCAATGGTCAGGATATGCGCGTATTCGTTTTCATTGACATGGTTGACCATCGCCGCCAGCGTGGTCGACTTCCCCGAGCCAGTGGGACCGGTGACCAGCACCAGCCCGCGCGGCTTCATCGCGAGATCGGCAAAGATTTTCGGTGCGGCCAGGTCTTCCAGCGACAGGATCTTCGACGGGATGGTACGCAGTACCGCGGCAGCGCCGCGATCCTGATTGAAGGCATTGACGCGAAAGCGCGCCACGCCGGGCAGATCGAAGGAGAAATCGACTTCGAGGCTTTCCTCGTAGCGCTTGCGCAGCGCATCGTTCATGACCTCGTAGATCATGCCCTGCACTTCCTTGTGCGACATCGCAGGCAGGTTGATGCGGCGGACATCGCCGTGCACCCGGATCATCGGCGGCATGCCGGCTGACAGGTGGAGATCGGAGGCACCGTTGCCGACTGCAAAGGCCAGCAATTCTGAAATGTCCATCGGCAGCTCGTGCGGCTCGGAAGACGCACGCCTTGGTTGTTTGCTGCGAATGATTATCTGCCCGGACCGGCGACGCTCACAAGGACAAACAGGCAGGCAATTCTCGTTCTGTTGTGAGAATGCACGCAACGGCCGCGATGGTGTTCAACGCGACTGCTGAAGCAATTGACCTATCGCAATGCCGATGAAGACTGCGGCGCCCAGCCAGTTATTGTGCCTGAACGCCGCGAAGCAGCGCATGCGGTCACGGCCGCGAATCAGCACCCAGTGATAAACCGCGATGCCGGCGGCGACCAGCATGCCGCCGATGAATGGCAAGCCCAGCCCGCGTGACAGGCCGACGGCCGTGATCATCGCAAGGCTGATCGCATAGCAAAGCATCACTGCCAGCACATCAAAGCGGCCGAAGGTGATCGCCGACGTGCGTATGCCGATTAGCAGGTCGTCATCGCGGTCCACCATCGCATACTCGGTGTCATAGGCCAGTGCCCAGAAGATATTCGCCACCAGCAGGATCCACGCTTCCATCGGCACGGTATCGAGCACGGCCGCATAAGCCATCGGTATGCCAAAGCCGAATGCGATGCCGAGATACGCCTGCGGCAGCGCGAAGAAGCGCTTGAAATAAGGATAGGTGCCGGCGATGACCACGGCCGCGACCGACAGCTGCCAGGTCAGCAGGTTCAGCGGCAGGATCAGCAGGAAGGACAGCAGAGCAAGAGCAACGGCGACGGCCAATGCTTCCCAGGCGGCGATGCGGCCCGAGGTCAGCGGGCGTTCGGCGGTGCGCTTCACATGCTTGTCGAAGTCGCGGTCGGCAAAATCATTGATTGCGCAGCCAGCCGAGCGCATCAGCACAGTGCCGACGCTGAAGATGACAAGCAGCCGCCAATCCGGATGCCCGTTCGACGCCAGCCACAGCGCCGACAGTGTCGGCCACAGCAACAGCAGGCTGCCGATCGGCTTGTCGAGCCGGACCAGCCGTGCATACAGCTGCAGTCGTTGCCAGGCAGGGTGGGCGGTCGTTTCCATGGCGCGCAGTGTAGCTCGGGGCGTCACAGGATGTACAGCCACCAAGGGAGGAGGCGTCAGCTTTCTTCGAGGACGGCGTCCGGCAGCAGCTGTACACCGTTCAGTTTGCACGACATCACGGCTTGCCGGACCGCTTCGATCGCGCCCCTGCGCGTAAAGCTCTTGCGCCAGGCGATGACGACGCGGCGCGACGGTGCGGGCTGGTCGAACGGGATGTATCGCAGCATGTCGCCCGCACCGCGATTAGCCGGCACCGAAGCCTGTGGCAGCACCGTGATGCCGATGCCCGAGGCCACCATGTGGCGGATGGTTTCCAATGACGAGCCTTCGAAGGTGCGCGCGATGCCGCCGCTGCCGCTCGAGAAACGTGACATCTCGGGGCACACTTCCAGCACCTGGTCGCGGAAGCAGTGGCCGGCGCCCAGCAGCAGCATGGTCTCGTCCTTCAGTTCGTCGGCCGACAGCGCCTTGCGCGTGGCCCACAGGTGGTGGCGCGGCACCGCCACCATGAAAGGTTCGTCATACAGCGGCAGCACGTTCAGGCCCTGCTCATTGAAGGGCAGGGCCATGATCGCAGCATCGAGCTCGCCGGCACGCAGCAGCTCGATCAGCTTGACCGTGAAATTTTCCTGCAACACCAGCGGCATCTGCGGCACGGTGTCGATCAGCGTGGGTACCAGTTGTGGCAGCAGGTAGGGGGCGATCGTATAGATGATGCCGACGCGCAAAGGGCCGACCAGCGGGTCCTTGTTCTGCTTGGCGATGTTCTTGATATAGGCCGTCTGCTCGAGCACATGTTCGGCCTGCGCGACGATCTGCGAGCCGATCAGGGTCACCGAAACTTCGGATCCGCCGCGTTCGAAGATGGCAACGCCGAGCTCGTCCTCAAGCTTCTTGATCGCCACTGACAGCGTAGGCTGCGCGACGAAGCAAGCCTCGGCCGCACGCCCGAAATGCTTTTCGCGCGCGACGGCGACGATATATTTCAGTTCTGTCAATGTCATGCGCGTAAGTTTCGCATAGTTGAAGCGACCGTGTGCGGCTCAGACCCGCAGGTAGTCTTCCTTCGCGCCCAACCAGCGCGCGAGGTGGGCATCGGCCACCGGGGATTGTGCGGCCAGCAGCTGCTGTGCGAGGTCGCGCGCCTTCTCCACCAGCCACTGGTCCGTTTCCAGGTCGGCAAAGCGCAGCATGGCCTGCCCCGACTGGCGCGCACCGAGGAATTCGCCCGGCCCGCGGATCTCGAGGTCGCGGCGCGCGATCTCGAAGCCGTCGTTCGTCTCGCGCATGATGCCCAGCCTTTCCCGGGCCACCGGTCCCAGCGGCCCCTGGTACATTAGCAGGCAGGCACTGGCCGCCGCGCCGCGACCGACGCGGCCGCGCAGCTGGTGCAGCTGCGACAGGCCGAAGCGTTCCGCATGCTCGATCACCATCAGTGACGCATTCGGGACGTCGACGCCAACCTCGATCACCGTGGTGGCGACCAACACATGCAGCTCGCCGCGCGCGAACGCATCCATCACCAGCTGCTTGTCTGCCGGCTTCAGCCGGCCGTGCACCAGCCCCACGCGTAGGTCGGGCAGCGCCGCTGACAGCAGTTCATGCGTTTCGGTCGCGGTCTGCAATTGCAGCACCTCGGATTCTTCGATCAGCGGGCACACCCAATAGACTTGCCGGCCCTCGAGGGCCGCCGCATGCACGCGCGCGATCACTTCGTCGCGCCGCTCCTGCGCGACCAGCCGCGTGACGACGGGCGTGCGGCCCGGAGGCAGTTCGTCGATCACGGACACTTCGAGGTCAGCGTAATACGTCATCGCCAGCGTGCGCGGAATCGGCGTGGCCGACATCATCAACTGGTGCGGCACGCTGCCGACGCCCTTGTTGCGCAACGTGAGCCGCTGCGCGACGCCGAAGCGGTGCTGTTCGTCGACGATCACCAGCCCCAGTTTCGCGAACGCGACATCGTGCTGGATCAGCGCATGGGTGCCGACCACCAGTTGCGCCGTACCCGACTCGATGCGCGCGCGGGCCTCGTCCTTGTCGCGCTTCTTCAGGCTGCCGGTCAGCCATGCGACATTCACGCCCAGCGGCTCGAGCCAGCTGGCGATCTTGCGGAAATGCTGCTCGGCCAGGATCTCGGTCGGCGCCATCAGCGCCGCCTGGTAGCCATTGTCGATCGCCTGCGCAGCGGCCAGCGCCGCGACCACGGTCTTGCCGCTGCCGACGTCGCCTTGCAAGAGTCGTTGCATCGGGTAAGGCTGGCGGATGTCGGCGCGCACTTCTTCGAGTACGCGTTGTTGCGCGCCGGTCAGCTTGAAAGGCAGCGTGCGCAGCAGCGCGTCGGTCAGGGCGCCGGGCTTTTCCAGCACCGGTGCGCCTTGCTGGCGGCGCGCGAGTTGTGCGCGCTTCATCGACAACTGCTGCGCGAGTAGTTCGTCGAATTTCATGCGTACCCACGCCGGGTGCGTGCGCTCGGCGAGCGCATGCTCATCGACATCGGGTGGCGGGTTGTGCAGCAGCCGGATGGCGGGCTCGAAAGGCACCAGCTTCAGTTGCTCGCGCAGCGCATCGGGCAGGGTGTCGCTCCAGGCGATGCGGGTCATCGCGCCCGCAATGGCCTTGCGCAGGATCGCCTGCGACAGGCCTTCACCGGCCGGGTAGACCGGCGTCAGCGCATCGGGCAGCGGCGCATCGGGTTCGACGCTCTTGACGGTCGGGTGCACCATCTCGTCGCCGAAGAAGCCATGCCTGACTTCGCCGCGCACGCGCAGTCGCTTGCCGACGGCCATTTGTGTTGCCTGACTGCCGTAGAAATTCAGGAAGCGCATCACCAGCAGGCCTGTATCGTCGGTCAGCTTGACCACCAGCTGCCGGCGCGGACGGTACTGGATGTCGCAATCGGTGACCACGCCTTCGACCTGCACCGGGATGCCATGGATCGTGCCGGCTTCGCGTATCGTGTGCAGCTGCGTCTCGTCCTCGTAGCGCAGCGGCAGGTGCAGCACCAGCGCGATGTCGTTGCCCAGCCCGAGGCGCGCGAGCTTGTCTGCCGTGCGCAGGCTCTTCACGGGGGTGGACTTTTTCGCGGCAGGGGCTTTTTTTCGGGTCGCGGACATGAGGGCTGACTTGGCGGGCGCAGCGTAGAATACCGGCTTTTCGCGCTACGCATCAGCTACTGCCCCGTCGCTGGATTCCGGCTTTCGCCGGGATGACGATCATCGAGCCCGGTGCAATTGAGCCGTCACCCCGGCGTATGCCGGGGTCCCCTGTCTTTGGTTTTGCCCACGAATGTACTCCCTGTCCGATTTCGATTTCAACCTGCCGCCCGAACTGGTCGCGCAATTCCCGCTGGCCGAGCGCAGTGCCTCGCGCCTATTGCAGGTGACGCCCGGCGGACGACTGGACCGCAGCTTTGCAGACGTGGTTGAACTGTTCCAGCCGGGTGACCTGATGGTGTTCAATAACACCCGGGTGATGAATGCGCGCTTTTTCGGCGCGAAGGAAACCGGCGGCAAGGTCGAAGTGCTGGTCGAGCGCCTGCTCGACGCGGCGACGGTGCTGGCACAGGTGCGCGCATCGAAATCGCCGCCGGCCGGCATGAAGCTGCGGCTGGCGGATGCTTTCGACGTCACCGTCGGCGAGCGTGCCGGCGAGTTTTTCACGCTGCACTTCCCGTCCGAAGCGATGCCGCTGATTGACGCGCATGGCAGCCTGCCGCTGCCTCCGTATATCGAGCATGCCGCTGACGGGCAGGATGCGAACCGCTACCAGACCGTGTACGCGAAACACACGGGGGCGGTGGCGGCGCCGACGGCGGGCCTGCACTTTGACAACGCGCTGCTGCAGCGGCTGCGGGACAAGGGCGTGCAACTGGCCTGGCTGACCTTGCATGTCGGCGCCGGCACCTTCCAGCCGGTGCGCACCGAGAACCTGGCCGAGCACAAGATGCACACCGAGTGGTACGACGTGCCGCAGGCCACCGTGGATGCTGTCGCTGCTGCGCAAGCGGCAGGCCGGCAAGTGATCGCCGTCGGTACCACCAGCATGCGTGCGCTGGAGTCGGCGTCGCGCAGCGGCCAGCTGCTGGCCGGCGGCGGCATGACTGATATTTTCATCACGCCGGGTTATCGCTTCCAGACGGTGACGCGGCTGGTCACGAATTTCCATTTGCCGAAATCCACGCTGCTGATGCTGGTGTCGGCCTTTGCCGGTTATGAACGCATCCGCGCCGCCTATGCACATGCGATCGAACAGCGCTATCGCTTCTTCAGCTATGGCGATGCGATGCTGCTGGAACGGGAAGCGCAGGCACCACCAGAAATGCAGGAAGCCACGGAAGGACAAGCATGAAATTTTCGCTGCTCAAGACCGACGGCAACGCGCGTCGCGGCCGGCTTGAACTCGCGCACGGCAGTATCGAAACGCCGATCTTCATGCCGGTCGGCACCTACGGTTCGGTGAAGGCGATGTCGCCCACCGAGCTCAAGGACATCGATGCGCAGATCATCCTCGGCAATACTTTCCACCTGTGGCTGCGCCCCGGCCTCGACATCGTGCGCAAGTTTGGCGGCCTGCATCGCTTCATTGGCTGGGACAAGCCGATACTGACGGACTCCGGCGGCTTCCAGGTATTTTCGCTGGGTGCGATGCGCAAGATCACTGAAGAAGGCGTGAAATTCCAGTCGCCGGTCAATGGGGACCGGCTGTTCCTGTCGCCCGAAATCTCGATGCAGATCCAGCGTGTGCTGAACTCGGACGTCGTGATGCAGTTCGACGAATGCACGCCGTATGAAATCGACGGCCGTCCGGCAACACGCGACGAGGCAGGCAGGTCGATGCGCATGTCGCTGCGCTGGGCGAAGCGTTCGCTGGATGAATTCCATCGCGAAGAAAATCCGAATGCGCTGTTCGGCATCGTGCAGGGCGGCATGTTTGAAGAATTGCGCGACGAGTCGCTGGCCGGGCTCAATGAGCTGGGATTCCATGGCATCGCGATCGGCGGCCTGTCGGTCGGCGAGCCGAAGGAAGACATGCAGCGCATCCTCAAGCACGTGGGGCCGAAACTGCCGGCTGACAAGCCGCATTACCTGATGGGTGTCGGCACGCCCGAAGACCTGGTCGACGGTGTGGCCAATGGCATCGACATGTTCGATTGCGTGATGCCGACCCGCAATGCGCGCAATGGCTGGCTGTTTACCCGCTTTGGCGACCTGAAGCTGCGCAATGCGCGGCACAAGGATGAAGATCTGCCGATCGATGAAAGCTGCGACTGCTATGCCTGCAAAAATTTTTCGCGCGCTTACTTGCACCATTTGCACCGGGCCGGGGAAATCCTCGGCGCGCGGTTGAACACGATCCATAACCTGCACTATTACCTGCAACTGATGCGCGAGATGCGCGCTGCCATCGATGCGGGCAGCTTCTCCGAATTCCGCCAGCGATTTTCCGAAGATCGTTCACGCGGCGTCTGAAAAGCGGTTGATCGTGGCCCTTATCCCGCTGCCGTCAATACAGGCGCGGGAACCGGTCGCAAAGTTTCCTTTCCTTATCCTTGAGGGACTTGGCGACGAGGTGGCGAACCTCCTGCCGATAGCGTGATGCATCTTCACGAGGCGTCAAGAAGCGTCAAGAAGCGTCATGACGGTCGACGTCGGGCGTATTTCAGGGAAAGGGCAGGGTCATGGATATCGATGCTTCGCGCAGAACGTCCCCACCGGTGCGGCAGGCAACGACCGGTGAGTTGATGCCGGCGCTGGCGCCGGCGGCGCAGCCACCGTCTGCTCCGGGTGACGCATCGTCTTCCGGCAGTACCGATGCCCGCCAACCTGACCCAGCGCTGCAGCTGACGCAACCCGCGTTTGGGCAGCGCTACCCCAACCCCTGGCTGGAGTTTTCGCCACTGGCGCAGGCGCGGACACAAATCAGTGCGATACGCCCATCGCTTCCGATCCATGATTTGCTGAGCTCGAGCGCACCGCAGGTCGTGGTTCGCGGCGGTGTCTGCGGCAGCCATGCCGATAGCGACCAGGATGATGACACCTTGAGCGCGGGTCCCATCGCGTCGCTCATCCATCTGCCGGCGACGCATGGCCAACCGGAATCATTATCCGCATGGCGATTTGCGATGCCGCCGCTGGCGCAGAAGCTGGTCGCGCTGTCAGGTCGCGCGCCTGCTGAGCGTGACGCGGTGCTGGCCGAGGCAAGCAGCCTGTTCGATGTTGGTGTCGATCCCTGTGAAGTCGACCCGGCCTACGGACGCTCGATATTGCATTGGGTGTCATTGATGGGTGATGCGACCCTGCTGACTTGCCTGCTCCGGCGTGGGGCGGACCGGCAGGTCAACGCGTTGGATTTCCAGCATATGACGCCCTTGGCCTTGCTGGCGCGCCTGCGGATTGCGCCGGCGGGCGTGCAGCGGCCGGCCGACACGGCATCCGTGGTCTGCACACTGCTGGATCATGGCGCCCAGCTGCAACCACTGCCGCAACAAGGCATCGAATTGCTCTTCATGACTGACCTGAGCCCGCAGCTCGCCAAGCGACTGGTCGCGATGGCCGTGCCTGTCGACGGCAAGAGAATCAAGCGGGAGACGCCGATGCTGATGGCATGTCATCGCCGCAACTGGCCGCTTGCAGACTGCTTGCTGGAGCTGGGCGCGAACCCGCGTGCACGCGGCTTGTTCGGTACGACAGCGTTGCACACGAGGGACATCCCGGAGTGGTTCGCCAAGCGCCTGCTGGACTGTGGTGCGTCTCCGCACAGCCGGGACATGACGGGTATGACCCCGCTGATGGTCGGCTGCGAGACAGGCAACATTGAGGTCGCCCGGCTGCTGCTGCAGTATGGCGCCTCGGCCGAAGCCATTGCTGATGACAACCTCGGCGTGCTTGACATTGCACGGCAAACGGGCGGCGCGATCGAGCAGCTGATCCGTGAAGCCTTGATGCTGCAACCGGCACTGAAGTTGGCAAGCGAATAACAGGCGAAGGGTGCTGGCTGCAAAGGTCGGCTTTGCCGTTTCGCTCAGAAGCGGATGTCCCTTGCAATGATAGAATCACGGGTTCTCAGAAAAACAAACCCGGAGCAGTCCATGTTTATTTCGAATGCCTATGCCCAGGCGGCAGCCCCGGCCGGCGGCAGCGCAGGTGGTCTGATGAGCTTCCTGCCGATCATCCTGATGTTCGTCGTGCTGTACTTCCTGATGATCCGCCCGCAGATGAAGCGCCAGAAAGAGCAGAAGGCCATGATCGACGCCATCGGCAAGGGCGATGAAGTCATCACTGCCGGCGGCATCGTCGGCAAGGTCACCAAGGTCGCCGACGCGTACATCACGCTGGAAGTGGCCGAAGGCACCGAGATCGTGATGCAGAAGGCGTCGGTCACGATGCTGCTTCCCAAGGGCACCGTCAAGTCGCTCTGAGTGCACGTTTGAAATCTACTGCGCGTCCCGATTTTGCCCCTGCGATGCTCGACGTATGCCCTGCACGACTCCGTTTCTCGGACCAAACTCGGGCCGCTCGCTACGATTTCACACGCACCCTGACTCCGAATCAGTGTTGATCCACGTCCGGCCTCGTTGCCGGACTTTTTACATTCAAGGCAAGCTGCCATGAACCGTTACCCCCTCTGGAAATATGTGCTGGTCGTGCTGGTGCTTGCACTGGGCGCGCTGTACACCGTGCCGAACTTCTTCGGTGAATCGCCGGCCGTGCAAGTCAGCAGCGCCAAGGCGACGCTGAAGCTGGGCCCGGATGCCGTCGCCCGCGTGCAGCAGGCGCTCGATGCCGGCGGCGTGCGCGCTGAAAACGTCTTTTTCGAAGACCTCGGCAACAACGGCACCGTGCGCGTGCGCTTTGCCAATACGGACCTGCAATTCAAGGCCAAGACCGTCATTGAACAGGCATTGAACAAGGACGCGGCCGATCCGAGCTACCTGGTGGCCTTCAACCTGCTGCCGAACACGCCGGCGTCGCTGCAATCGCTGCATGCGCTGCCGATGTACCTCGGCCTGGACTTGCGCGGCGGCGTGCACTTCCTGATGCAGGTCGATACCCGGGCCGTGATGGCCAAGCGCATTCAGGCTACGCAGGCCGGCGCGCGTGCGCTGCTGGTCGAGAAGAAACTGCGGTTTGCCGGCATCTCGCGCGACGGCGATGCGATCGACATCCGTTTCCGCGATGGCGAGACGCTGGCCGCCGCGAAAAACGTGCTGGGCAATCAGATGCCGGAACTGGCGCTGGCCGAGTCGACTGATGCCGAGGGTGCGAAGCTGCGCGCCACGCTGAACCCGGCCGCGCTGAAGAAGACGCTTGAAGAAGCGGTGCAGCAAAACATTTCCACGCTGTCCAAGCGGGTCAACGAACTGGGCGTCGCCGAACCGGTGATCCAGCGCCAGGGCGCGGACCGCATCGTCGTGCAGCTGCCCGGCGTGCAAGACGTGTCGCGTGCGAAGGACATCATCGGCCGCACCGCGACGCTGGAGGTGCGCATGGTTGACGAGAGCGTGCGCCGCGGCACCGAAGAAACCGCTGCCGTGCCGCTGGGCTCGGAACTGTTCAAGGTCGGCAAGGGTGCGCCGGTCGTGCTGTACAAGGATCCGGTCATCACCGGCGACTACATCTCGAATGCGGGCGCCAGCTTCGACCAGAACCAGCAGCCGGCCGTCGGCATCGACCTCAACAGCGATGGCGGCCGCAAGATGCGCGAAGCCACCCGCGCCAAGGTCGGCAAGCTGATGGCCATCGTGCTGTTTGAAAAAGGCAAGGGCGAAGTGCTGACCGTGGCCACCATCCGTGACGAACTCGGTTCGCGCTTCCAGATCACCGGTATGGAGTCGCCGGCGGCGGCTTCCGACCTCGCGCTGCTGCTGCGCGCCGGCTCGCTGGCCGCGCCGATGGAAATCATCGAGGAACGCACCATCGGCCCGCAGCTCGGCGCCGAAAATATCAGCAAGGGCTTCCATTCGACGCTGTACGGTTTTGCAGCGATCACGGTCTTCATGGTCGCCTACTATCTGATCTTCGGTGCGTTCAGCGTGTTCGCGCTGGGCGTCAACGTGATGCTGCTGATCGCGCTGCTGTCGATGCTGCAGGCGACGCTGACCCTGCCGGGCATTGCCGCTATCGCGCTGACGCTCGGTATGGCGATCGACGCCAACGTACTGATCAACGAGCGCATCCGCGAAGAACTGCGCAATGGCAATTCGCCGCAGGCAGCGATCGCCGCCGGCTTCGAGCGCGCATGGGCCACCATTCTCGACTCCAACGTGACGACCCTGATCGCCGGCCTCGCGCTACTGATCTTTGGTTCGGGCCCGATCCGCGGTTTTGCAGTCGTGCACTGCCTGGGCATCCTGACGTCGATGTTCTCCGCCGTGATCGTGTCGCGCGCGCTGACCAACCTCTGGTATGGCCGCCGCAAGAAGCTCACGGGCGTTTCCATCGGCCAGGTCTGGAAGCCGACCGTTTGATGGCCTGAGGCCAACGGTTCAAGAAAGGATTAGAAATGGAATTATTCCGAATCAAAAAAGACATTCCGTTCATGCGGCATGCGCTGGTGTTCAACCTGATTTCAGCGTTGACCTTTGCCGCAGCGGTGTTTTTCCTCGTGTCCAAAGGCTTACACCTGTCGATCGAGTTCACCGGCGGTACGGTGATGGAAGTTGCGTATACCAAGCCGGCGGATCTTGAAGGCATCCGCAAAGCTGTCGGTGGCCTCGGCTTTGCCGATAGCCAGGTACAGAGTTTCGGCACGGCGCAAGACGTGCTGATTCGCCTGCCGGTGCAAAAGGGCAGCAACTCGGCCCAGGTCAGCACGCAGGTGATCGATGCGCTGAAGGCGCAGGATGCCAGCGTCGGCCTGAAGCGCGTCGAATTCGTCGGTCCGCAAGTCGGTGAAGAGCTGGCACACGATGGCCTGACAGCGCTGGCCTTTGTGGTGGTCGGCATCATGATCTACCTCGCATTCCGCTTCGAATGGAAGTTCGCGGTTGCGGCCATCATCGCGAACCTGCACGACGTGGTGATCATCCTGGGCTTCTTCGCGTTCTTCCAGTGGGAATTCTCGCTGACCGTGCTGGCCGCCGTACTGGCGGTGCTGGGTTACTCGGTGAACGAATCGGTGGTTGTGTTCGACCGTGTGCGCGAAACCTTCCGTGACCGCCGCTTTGGCAAGCTGGCGACCGCCGACGTGATGAACCACGCGATCACCAGCACCATCTCGCGCACCGTGATCACCCACGGCTGCACGCAGCTGATGGTGTTGTCGATGCTGCTGTTCGGCGGCCCGACCCTGCATTACTTCGCCGTGGCACTGACCATCGGCATCCTGTTCGGCATCTATTCGTCGGTGTTCGTCGCCGCTGCCGTGGCGATGTGGCTGGGCGTCAAGCGTGAAGACTTGCTGAAGCCGGTGAAGCCCAAGGATGAGACGGACGGCGCTGTGGTCTGATTCGCGGTCGTTCGCCCCACGGCGATCGATGCCAGCAAAAAAGCCGCCCTCGGGCGGCTTTTTTGTTGCCGGGTGAAGCAAGCTCACCCGGTCAGATCGATGAAGGATCAGATGTCCTTGGCCAGCTTGTCGGCAATGCCGATATAGCTGCCCGGCGTCATCGCCATCAAACGATCCTTGTCGACCTGCGGGATGGCCAGACCACCGATGAACTCGCGCAGTGCATCCTTCGAGATGCCCTTGCCGCGCGTCAGCTCCTTCAGCTGCTCATACGGGTTCTCGATGCCATGGCGGCGCATCACCGTTTGCACCGGCTCGGCCAGCACTTCCCAGCTGTTGTCGAGGTCTTCGGCCAGGCGCGACGGGTTGACTTCCAGCTTGTTCAGGCCGCGCAGGCAGCTGTCGTAGGCCAGCAGGCTGTAACCGAAGCCGACGCCGATGTTGCGCAGCACGGTCGAGTCGGTCAGGTCGCGCTGCCAGCGCGACACCGGCAGCTTCTCGGCCATGTGCTTGAGTACGGCATTCGCCATGCCGAGGTTGCCTTCGGAGTTTTCGAAGTCGATCGGGTTGACCTTGTGCGGCATCGTCGACGAGCCGATTTCGCCGGCCTTGGTCTTCTGTTTGAAGTAACCGAGCGCGATATAGCCCCAGATGTCGCGGTTCAGGTCGAGCAGGATGGTGTTCACGCGCGCGATCGCGTCGAACAGCTCGGCGATGTAGTCGTGCGGCTCAATCTGGATGGTGTACGGGTTGAACGTCAGGCCGAGCCGCTGCTCGATGACTTCCTTCGAGAAGGCGGGCCAGTCGAATTCCGGGTAGGCCGACAGGTGCGCGTTGTAGTTGCCTACAGCACCGTTCATCTTGCCGAGGATTTCGACGCCGGCGATGCGCTGCTGCGCGCGCTGCAGGCGGGCGACGACGTTCGCCATTTCCTTGCCCAGCGTGGTCGGGCTGGCCGGCTGGCCATGGGTGCGCGACATCATCGGCAGGTCGGCATTCGCGTGCGCGAGTTCGGTCAGGCGGGCAATCACGGCCGCCAGCGATGGCAGCAGCACCTGGTCGCGCGCGGCCTTCAGCATCATCCCGTGCGAAGTGTTGTTGATGTCTTCCGACGTGCAAGCGAAGTGAATGAATTCGGACGCTTTCACCAGTTCCGGCACATGCTGGACTTTTTCCTTCAGCCAATATTCAACAGCTTTCACGTCGTGATTGGTGACGGCCTCGATTTCCTTGATGCGGGCCGCATCGGCTTCGCCGAAATCGGCGGCCAGCTTTTCCAGCAGGGTGCGGGCTTCCACCGAGAACGGCTTAAGCTCGGCGAAACCAGCTTCGGACAGCGCGAGCAGCCACGATATCTCGACCTTCACGCGATGGTGCATGAAGCCGGCTTCGGACAGCAGCGGGCGCAGTTTGTCAGTTTTGGAAGCGTAGCGGCCGTCGAGCGGCGACAGGGCGGACAGCGGGGAAAGCGACATGATGGTGAGGCGCGGCGCAGCCACGCAGGAGATTTCGGAAAGACCGGGATTTTACCATTCACGCACCGCGCGTCCGGGATGGGGTCGCCGTCCGGAAAGTGGCCGCAAATGTTGATGTAAGGAGCGATCGGCAGGTCATCGAAAGGTTACGAACGGGCATTTCGCCAAATTTTGCCAATGATATAATCGCGTCCCCGCAACACCGCAATCGCCCCCATTTCGCCATGAAACTGATTGGATCGCTCGCCAGCCCCTACGTTCGCAAGGTTCGTGTTGTGATGGCCGAGAAAAAACTCGACTTCAGCTTTGTGCTTGAAGACGTGTGGTCTCCAGACACGACGATCAACGAATCCAATCCCTTGGGCAAAGTGCCGTGCCTGGTGATGGAAGATGGCGGCGCGATGTTTGACTCGCGCGTGATCGTCGAATATCTCGACACGATGTCGCCGGTTGGCAAGTTGCTGCCGAATTCGGGTCGTGAGCGTGCGAGCATCAAATGCTGGGAAGCGCTGGCCGATGGCGTGCTGGATGCCGCCATCAATATGCGCCTCGAACGCCTGCTGCGTCCGGCCGACAAGCAAAGTGAAGAATGGGTCGGGCGCCAGCTTGGCAAAGTGCAGAATGGCCTGAAGGCGATGGCGCAGGGCCTGGGTGAATCGGCATTCTGTGCCGGCGGTCATTTCACGCTGGCCGACGTTGCCGTTGGCTGCGCACTGGGCTGGTTGGCTTTCCGTTTCCCGGAAATCGCGTGGCGCGAGGACCACCCGAATCTCGCGCGACTGTTTGACAAACTGTCCGAGCGGCCGTCGTTCCGCGAGACCATACCGACTGCCTGAGCCAACGACCCTGTCGCGCCAATAAGAAAAGGAGCCCTGGGCTCCTTTTTTCATGGGCATTGAAGTTGCAGGCTGCGCTTACTCGTCTTCCATGTGCGACTGCAGGTAATTTTGCAGGCCGACCTTGTCGATCAGGTCTTTCTGCGTCTCCAGCCAGTCGATATGTTCTTCGGTATCGTCGAGGATGTGCTGGAACAGTTCACGCGACACGAAGTCGCGCGCTGCCTCGCAGGCTGCAATACCATCTTTCACGGTCAGTTGCGCCATCTTTTCCAATTGCAGGTCGCAGTCGAGCATCTCCGGCGTGTTCTCGCCGATCATCAGCTTGTGCAAGGCCTGAAGGTTGGGCAAGCCTTCGAGCATCAGGATGCGGTCGATCAGCTTGTCCGCATGTTTCATCTCACCGATCGATTCTTCGTATTCTTTCTTGGCGAGCTTGCCGAAGCCCCAGTGCTTGTACATGCGCGCATGCAGGAAGTACTGGTTGATGGCTGTCAGTTCATTGGTCAGCTGATCATTGAGCAGCTTGATGATGTTCGGATCACCTTTCATGGGGGCCTCTTTGCGGGTGTGGGATTGCCGCTGATGTTACCGCAGCTGCCAGCCTTTGTGAGTACGGGGCGAGCATTTCGTTAGTGCGAATCACTCTTGTTACGGGCGGCGCAAACGTGGGCGCGCAGGCTGGCTACCGTTGAATGCCCCAGCAAGGCCAGGGTCATTTCCATCTCATCCCGCAGCAGCCGCAATACATGGGCAACGCCCATGGGTCCGGCTGCCGCCAGCGCCCACACATAGGGTCGGCCGACCAGCACCGCATGTGCCCCGCTGGCAATCGCTTTGCAGGCATCAGTGCCGCTGCGTATGCCGCTGTCATACAGTAAAACGGTCTCGTCACCCAAGCGTGTGCGGAACTGCCGCAGCACATCCAGTGCGGGCGGCGTGCCATCCAGCACCCGGCCCCCATGATTCGAGATGACCAGTCCATCGCAACCGATCGCCAACGCGCGCCCGGCATCGTCCGGATGGAGCAATCCCTTGACCACCAAAGGCAAACTCGTTTGCCGGCGCAGCCATTCAAGATCATCCCACCGTGGTGCCTTGTACATCCACTGGTCGAATACGGCGCTCTGGCCCGGGGCGAGCGCAGGCAATGATGGCTCGGGTTCAAGATTGACCGCGCGCAGCCCGGCCGGCAGTTTCAAGGTCGCCTGTTTTACCGGCGCATCGACCGTCAACACGACCGCATGCGCACCGGCTGCTTCCGCCTTGCGCAGCAGGCGCAGCGTCGCATCGCGGCCGGATTGCCAGTACAACTGGAACCAGATGTCAGCGCCGGTCGCTGCGATGTCGGCCAGCGTATCGCTGGCCAGGCTGCTGACCAGCATCACCGCTTGCTGCGCTTGCGCTGCCATCGCCGTACCGACTTCGCCTTGGGCATGAAACAGTCGCTGGTAGGCGATGGGCGCCAGCGTCAGCGGGTGCAGATAACTGCGGCCGAAGAGTTCGATGCGTGTGTGACCACCTCGCACATCTGCCAGCGGCCGCGGTACCAGCGGCATCGCATCGAATACTGCGCGGTTGGCGAGAGGCGTCTGCCCGTCGCCATCCCCATCCTGCAAGTAGCGCCAGATGTCGGCAGGCAGTTTCGCCTCGGCCTGGCGGGCGTATTCGGCAAGTGTGGCGGCGACCAGTGTCATCAGCAGGGCCCGCTCAGGTTTCCGACCATTGCCGCAGCAGGTTGTGATACGTGCCCGTCAGCTGTACGACCGCGTCGGTTTCGCCGATTGTTTCCCGCAGCTGCAGCAGCGCCATGTCCATCTCGTACAGCAACCGGCGCTGGCCCGCATCGCGCACCATGCTCTGGATGAACATGAAGCAGGCGATTCGTTCGCCGTGCGTCACTGGCGTGACTTCATGCACTGACGACGACGGATACAGCACCAGGCTGCCGGCCGGCAGCTTGATGCGGTGGGTGCCAAAAGTGTCGGCGATAGACAGCTCGCCGCCTTCATAATTCTCGGGATCGGACAGAAACAGGGTGGCTGACAAATCCGAGCGCACGTAACTGCCGTCCGGCGCTTGGCGCATTGCTCCGTCGACGTGCGCGCCATAGGCATTGCTTGCGCCTGCATAGCGGTTGAAAAAAGGCGGTAGCACCGTCAGCGGCAGCGCCGCAGCGAAGAAGCTGGCATTGCGCGCCAGCGCCTGCAACACCAGGCGACGCAGCGTTGCCAGCTGTGGGGCATCTTCAGGCAGTTGCTGGTTGTTCTTCACCAGTGCAGCCTGAGGACCTGCGGTGATACGACCATCCGCCCACGCCGCTGCTTTCAGCAGTGACTGCGCCTGCACGAGCTCATCTGGAAACAGCAACCGGTCTATGGTGACGATCATGCTGCAGTTTCGCTGGATCAGTATTTGAATTCGGCCGTCAGGATCACGGTCCGACGCAGGCCCGGCACGGTGAAGCCCCCGTTGTCATAGACGGAGTCGTAATACAACTTGTCGAACATGTTCTTCACGTTCAGCTTCACTGCCCAGCGCAGTCGTTCATAGGAGATCAGCGCATCGACGCGTTCATACGCCGGCGCGCGGTTCGGATAGAACGTCGTTCCGCCCGGCAGGGTCGGTAGCGTTGCGCTGCTTGGCACATACGCATAGCGATCGCCCTTGGCTTCGATGCCGGCACCGATTTTCCAGTTTTCATCGACTTTGTAGGTCGTCCACAGGTTGTAGGTGTAGCGCGGTGAGTTGCGCGCACGTTGCCCGACGATTCCCGGATGGCCGTAGGTGACGACGCCCGTGGTCGCATTGGCATTTTCAGCGACCTCAAGAATCGTGGCGTCCATCAGGGCCACGCCGCCAAATACTTCCCACTGACGGGTAATGCGGCCGGCTGCCTCGACTTCGATGCCGTCCGTGCGACGCTTCCTGGTCAGGATCGGCGCGGTGGTCGCCTCCAGGTCGGCATTGCGCTCCCACATCTTGTTGGCGCGGTACAGCGCGCCGCGCAGCGTCAGGTTGCCATCCAACAGAATGTATTTCGCGCCGAGTTCCAGCACGTCACTGCGTTCGGCCGGTTTGGGCGTGGTGGTCAGCTGGTACAGGTCAGCGGTCGGACTGAAAGAGTCGCTGTACGCGAGGTAGTAATGCGCCTCATCTGTGGGGTGGTAGGACAGCGAGCTGCGATAGCTCCACTCGGCAAAGTCGAGATTTGCACCGCTCGAATACTTCGCGTTCATCTGGTCGCGGCGCACGCCTGCGGTAGCGCGCCATTTTGGAATGAATTCGACAGTATCCTGGCCGTAGATCGCATACGAGTCGCCGCTGAAGGTGCTGGGCGTGGTCGTCGACGTCTGGTACGGACGGAAATCGGGATTGAGTAAATTGTTCGTGAAATTGCGCAGGCTGTTGCGCCAGCTGTCTTCGTACAGGTATTCAACGCCGGCCAGCAGCAGATGCTTCGTGCCGAGGTAGTCGAACTTGCGGCTGTAGTCCGACTGCAGCGTGATCGTGTCGTAGTAGGCGGATCGGGTGACGTTGCCGCCATTGCCACCGGCCCGCGCGCCATCCGCGTTGGGCGCAGAGACGATGCTCGGGGTTTTGGCCCAGTAGCTGCGTTCATAGCTGGCCAGCCGCAGCTGGGTACGCAGCTCGGATACATCGTCGATCTTCCATTGGTGCGCCAGCGTGCTCATCGACGTGTCGCTGTTGTCAAAGGTCTTGCTCGTGCCCCAGAAATAGCTGGAAGGCAGCGCCACGCCTGTCAGCACGCCGGTCGATGTATTGTTGGTTCTGAATCCCGACGCGGGCTGGCGGGTGACGCTGTCAAACGGAATGCCGTAATCCGGATTGTCCCGCGTGCGCAGGTAGTAGTGGTTCAGCCAGAATTTGTGATTGCCTGCCTGGTTCAGCGCAAGGCTGATTGCCGCCCCCGATCGGCGGATGTCAGGCCCCGCATCCGACGTTGGGTTGCTGCGCCAGCTGCCTTCAGCCCGGTCCATCAGGTTGACCCGCAAGCCGGTGTCTTCGCTGACGGACTTGTTCATGTCCGCTGTCAATTGCCGATAGCCGTTGGAGCCGGTGCTGGCCGTCAGCCGGTACTGGTCGACGTCAAGCGGCGTCTTGGTGACCTGGTTGATCACGCCGCCCGCCTGGCCGCGCCCGAACAACATGGCGCCCGCGCCGCGCAGCACGTCCACCTGCTCGACGTTGAAGGTCTCGCGGTTGTATTGCGCGGTGTCGCGAATGCCGTCGAGGTACATGTCGCCGAAGGTGTAAAAGCCGCGCAGGTTCATGTTGTCCCCGGCGCGGCCGCCTTCGGCCGCATTGAAACTGATGCCGGCCACATTGCGCATGGCTTCCTGCAGCGAGGCGGCTTGCTGCTCTTGCAGCAGAATGCTGGTCACTGTCGTAACGGCCTGCGGGATTTCATGCGGGTCTTGTTCGACTTTGCCGACGCGCGTCTTGGTGGCCATGTAAGCGGGCGCATCGCGGGTTGCATTCACTTCCACAGCAGGTAGCGTGCTGTCGTCCTGTGTCGGCACGTCGGCCTTGTCGGCCGCGAGGGTCGTGCCGCCGCAGAAAGCCAGGCCCGCCACCAGGGCGCCCAGGGGCTTGAGTTTGACGGTGTTGTCCATGTCGGTCTTGCCTCGTCATTCGCGCTCCGGTGAGGGAGCGATCGTTGATGATGTTGGCTGGCTGACCGGCGGGGCGGTATGGCTGGCTGGTACGGATTGTCGCGAACGGCGGATTGCGGGCTCCGCTGCATCGCTTGCTGATGCGGTCGTGGACAGGCTTGCAGCGGGTCGCTGACGAATTCGCGCTGACCACGCGTTGATGCGCCACTCGCTGCCGGCACGGGCGGCCGGGCAGCATGCTTCGGAACTTCAGGCGGCGGCGGCCTCGCGTCGGACTTCGACCGCCTTGATCGCATTGTCTTCCACTTGGTCGCGGATGATCGTTTTGGCGTAGGCGTTGCATTTGCCGCAGCAGCTGCCCACGTTGAATTGGGCGCGGATCTCGCCCAGTGAGGTGGCGCCGGCATCCACCGCAGCGCGGATGGCTTTGTCGGACACGTTGTGGCAGATGCAGACGATCATGGTGTGGTGTGCGCTCAGGTCAGGCAGTAAGAATCAGCTTGTTCGTCTGCGTCAGGCGCAGGCGATAGATCTTTCCTTCATGGTCGATCTCGATTTCGCGCATTTGCTGAAGCAGGTCCGCCAGCTTGACCCGTTGCGGCGCCGTGGCCGCAGCGCCGGGAACCGGCGAGTTGGCGGGACATTGCATCGGGTTATTGCGCATCGCTACCTGAATCTATAAATGCGAACAATTCGCGTTTAGATTATTGGCGATTCGCGGTCGGCTGGCAAGCGTTTTTTTAGACCAGGGCAATTGCCGCGTTGGGCCCGGACCTGTGCGGCTGTCCGGACGTAGCGGGCTTTGCCAATTTGGCGCTGGCGATCGGTATGGGGGGAAAGGTCTCCGAAGTGCACCGTGGTCGCGGCGCGGCGAGCGTTCGCTCGCCGTCCGGATCAGGTGCCAGCCGTATCGATGATGCCGCCGCCCAGACAAACCTCACCGTCATAGAGGACGGCCGATTGCCCCGGAGTGACCGCCCACTGCGCTTGCGGGAACTGCAAAGCAAAGCGACCAGCATCCAGCCCCAGGTGTTCGCAAGCCATGTCCGGCTGCCGGTAGCGGGTCTTGGCCGACAGCGGTCCATCCTTGGGCGCTTCGCCGGCGACCCAGCTGACCTGGCCGGCGGCCAGCGTTGCCGACAGCAGCCACGGATGGTCATGGCCCTGCACGACGTACACAGTATTGTTGGCGACATCCTTGCGCGCCACATACCAGGCTTCGTGATTGCCGTCGGCATCCCGGTGCTTTTTCGAGCCGCCCAGGCCGATGCCCTTGCGTTGCCCCAGCGTGTAAAACGACAGGCCCACGTGTTCGCCGACGACGTCGCCGTCCGGCGTCTTCATCGGGCCGGGCTTGAACGACAGGTAGCGATTCAGGAATTCGCGGAACGGGCGCTCGCCAATGAAGCAGATGCCGGTCGAGTCCTTCTTGCGCGCGTTCGGCAGCTTCAGGTCGTCGGCGATGCGCCGGATCTCGGTCTTGTGCAGCTCGCCCAGCGGGAACAGCGTGCGCGACAGCTGGGCCTGGTTCAGGCGGTGCAGGAAATAGCTCTGGTCCTTGCTGGCGTCGATCGCCTTCATCAATTCGAAGCGGCCATCGCGCTCGCGCACCCGCGCGTAGTGGCCGGTAGCGATTTTGTCGGCGCCCAGCGCCATTGCATGGTCGAGGAAGGCCTTGAACTTGATCTCGGCGTTGCACAGCACGTCAGGGTTGGGCGTGCGGCCAGCCTCGTACTCGCGCAGGAATTCGGCGAACACGCGGTCCTTGTACTCGGCGGCGAAATTCACGGCCTCGATATCGACGCCGACCACGTCGGCCACGCTGGCCGCGTCGATCCAGTCCTGGCGGGTCGAGCAATACTCGTCATCGTCGTCGTCTTCCCAGTTCTTCATGAACAGGCCGATGACTTCATATCCCTGCTGCTTGAGCAGCCACGCCGCGACGGATGAGTCGACGCCACCGGACATGCCCAGCACGACTCTTTCCTTACGCATGGCTGTGTTCAGTGACGCTGGGGTGGGTATAAATTGCGCTCAGCGGCAAGCGCCGGCCACGCAGGTAGTCGTCGACGCATTGCAGCACCAGCGGGCTGCGGTGTTTGTCGCTGATCGCGACGATCTCCTCATAGCTCAGCCATACCGCACGCAGGATGCCCGTGTCCAGCGCCCGGTCGTGAACGGCACCAGCGGTGCCGGCAAAGGCAAAGCGCAGGTAGGTGACGTCCTCACCGGTGCGGCTGGACAGGTAGCGCGACATGTAGACGCCCACCAACGCTTCCGGATGGAAGTCGTGGGCGGTTTCTTCAAGTGCCTCGCGGCTGACCGCGTCGACCAGCGATTCATGCGGATCCAGGTGGCCGGCCGGCTGGTTGAAGCGGATGCCATCGCTGGTCTCTTCCTCGACGAGCAGGAATTTGCCGTCCTTTTCGATAATCGCCGCGACCGTGACGGAGGGTTTCCAGAGGGTAGACATGGTTTCCTTTAATAGAGCCTGAAAAAAAACCGTGTTTTATGGCGAGCCAGCGAAGCTGTGCGACGCAGGATTGCAGCGGAGGAAATACAGGGCCACAGTTTTGAAACAGCACATGTGTTTGCGGGTTTGCTCGATCGGAGCCTGATCAAAGACCCGCGATTTTACCGCTTTGGCGCTCAGGGGCTCCGGATGCGTCAAAGGAAGGGTTTGGCAGAGCGCAAGCCCTAAACGCCCGTCGCCGAAAACCAATAATTGTGCATTGCGCCAAAAATGTGGACAATGTGGGGTTTAGTAATTTCCAGAGGGCAAATCCGCGCCGCCCTCGACTTTGACTCTTGCCGAAATAGGAATGGCCCCGGCTTTTCCCATGGGAACGCGGGGGTTTGAGTGTAAGATTCGGGCGCATTTTTTTCATTTTTGGAGAACGCCATGAGAATCGGCATTCCAGCCGAGACGCGTCAGGGGGAGACGCGGGTAGCCGCCACCCCGGAGACAGTAAAGAAACTGGTCGCTGCCAAGCACCAGGTGATCGTGCAGTCCGGTGCAGGTGTGGCCGCCAGTATTCCAGATGAGGCGTTCTCTGCCGTTGGCGCGCAGATCGGCTCCGCAGCCGAAGCATTCGGTTGCGAGATGGTCCTCAAGGTCCGTATCCCGTCGGCTGAAGAACGCGGCCTGATGAAATCGGGCGCCGTGCTGATCGGCATGCTCAACCCGTTCGACAGCGAAGGCCTGAGCGCACTGGCATCGGCCGGGCTGTCCGCCTTCGCCCTCGAAGCTGCACCGCGTATCACCCGCGCACAGTCGATGGACGTGCTGTCGTCGCAAGCGAACATCGCCGGCTACAAGGCCGTGCTGATGGCTGCCAACACTTACCAGCGTTTCATGCCGATGCTGATGACCGCTGCCGGTACCGTCAAGGCCGCGCGCGTGCTGATCATGGGCGTGGGTGTCGCCGGCCTGCAGGCGATCGCGACCGCGAAGCGCCTCGGTGCCGTGATCGAAGCGTCGGACGTGCGTCCGCCGGTCAAGGAGCAGGTTGAGTCGCTGGGCGCGAAATTCATCGACGTCCCGTACGAAACCGATGAAGAACGCGAAATCGCCCAAGGCTCCGGCGGCTATGCCCGTCCGATGCCGGAAGCATGGATGAAGCGTCAGGCCGCCCTCGTGCACGAGCGCGCCAAGCAGGCTGACATCATCATCACCACCGCGCTGATCCCGGGTCGCAAGGCACCGGTGCTGATCAGCGAGGAAACCGTCAAGGCGATGAAGCCGGGTTCGGTGATCGTTGATATGGCCGTCGAGCAGGGCGGTAACTGCCCGCTGTCCGAACTGGGCAAGACCGTGATCAAGCACGGCGTGCACATCATCGGCGAAGGCAACATCCCCGCTACCTGTGCTGCTGATGCGTCGGCCCTGTACGCCCGTAACGTGATCGACTTCATGAAGCTGATCATCGACAAGGACGGCAACCTGGCCATCGATCGTAGCGATGAAATTGTCGCCGCCACCCTCGTTGCCCACGGCGGCGAGCTGCTGCGTAAG
>JACCDY010129357.1_pt1 | contig 51561 bp, 51 predicted proteins | sample 7446391 | NCBI WGS metagenome assembly JACCDY01 (sample SAMN15323451, study PRJNA562643) | freshwater metagenome | isolation source: river surface water | place: USA:Blue River Watershed | collected 2017-08-18
ACGGGCATGTGGTCGGCCACCGTGCTGGCCATCGCGCCGGCCACCGCGCACAGCGCGAGCAGCCAGGCGACGAACAGGTCGCGCCAGCGCCGCATCACAGCAGGCCTTGCTCGCGCGCCTTGCCGACGGCCTGGACCTGCGAGCGCACCTCCAGCTTGCGGTACAGGCTGCGGATGTGGGACTGGACGGTCGACAGCGACACGCCCATGTGGTCGGCCGTCTCGTTGTAGGACATGCCCTGGGAAATGCAGCGCAGGGTGTCGGTTTCCTTGGGCGTGAGCTGCACGGGGCGCTCGTCGACCACGACCTTCTCGGCGCGGACCTGGCTGAAAAGGTAACGCGCGAGCGACGGGCTGATCGGGTAGTGACCTTGCATGACTTGGGACATGGACGCCGTGAGCGTCTCGACGGGCTCGCTCTTGTGGAGGTAGCCGCGTGCACCGTGACCAATGGCGTCGAGCACGCTGCGCTCGCTGGAAAGGCTGGAGACGACCAGCGCCGGGACATCCGGGCGTTGCTGTCGCAACGACCTGATCACATCCAGGCCCGAGCCATCGGGCAGGTTCATGTCGACCAGAGCCAGTTGAAGGCCGTCGTCCGATTGCCCGACGGCTTCGAGCGCCCGTCCGACCGTGTCGGCCACGCATACCTCCCAGGAACTGCCCAGGGCGCGCACGGCACGCGTGAGCGCACCCGCGAAGACCGGGTCGTCCTCTACGAGCAGTGCGTGCATGCGAGCCCCCTGAATGTGGGAGAGGAATGTTGGTTCATGGGGGATTGTCCATGGGAGTGATCCGGCATCTTCATGCGATTGTGCAGTGATCCCAAAAGGTGGAAAGTCTCCTACACCCAGCGGGATTCACAGTGTGCCCTCATTTTCAGCGGCGACCGGGATTATTCCGGTTTGAAAGCTTGAATAACAGCCGGGGGTTTCGCGAAAGCGCTGCGTGAAACGTACGGAAAAGATTTTAGTTAAACCAATCCACACCCCCTGAGAGCCCTGAACCAGATGTCCGGCCAGTTCACACCCATCGTCGGCAAAAGCGAGCCCACCCAGGCGCTGCTCGCCCTCGTGAAGGTGCTCGCGGGGTCGAACTCGACGGTGCTGATCACGGGTGAAAGCGGCACCGGCAAGGAGCTCGTGGCCCAGGCCCTGCACCGCCAGAGCCCGCGCAAGCACGCCCCTTTCGTGCCGATCAACTGTGGCGCGATTCCCCGGGACCTGCTGGAAAGCGAGTTGTTCGGTCATCGCAAGGGCGCGTTCACGGGCGCTGTGAGCGACCGGATCGGCCGATTCGAGATGGCCCATGGCGGCACGCTGTTCCTGGACGAAATAGGCGACCTGCCGCTGGACATGCAGGTCAAGCTGCTTCGCGTCCTGCAGGACCGGGTCATCCACCCGGTGGGGGCCGCCAAGCCGGTGGCCATCGATGTCCGCGTGATCGCGGCCACCCACAAGAACCTGGCCCATGACGTCACCACCGGGCGCTTCCGCGAGGATCTCTACTACCGGCTCAACGTGCTGCCGTGCCAGACGACCGCGCTGCGCGATCGTACGGCCGACATCCCCGACCTGCTGAAGTTCTACGCAGAGCGGCATGCGTTGGATGGCCATGCGCCGATCACTTTCGATACGCACCTGTCACAGGCCCTGATGGATTACCCGTGGCCCGGCAACGTGCGTGAACTGTCCAACCTGGTGGACCGCTTCACCACGCTGTTTCCGGGCCAGTGCGTGGCGCTCCATGCCATCCCGCCGTCCATGTTGCCGCCAGGCCTTCGCGTCGCTGCGGCTCCAGGGGAACCTGCGGCTTCGCCGCGAGCTGCCGGCGGCAGCCTGGGCCCGGCACCTTCGTTCCATGATGGCGCGCTGGCGCCCGAAGAGGGCTTGTTCATGCCGATCGGCGTGAGCGCCGAGCCTGCCGCGTTTCCCCTGCCTCCAGGCCGCCTCGACGAGGGATTGCGCCAGCCCCTGGCCGCGGCCAACACGCTGGCCCGAGGGCATTCGCCCGGCAACGCCTCTCTCGAAGCATCGCTGCCAGCCTATAACGTGGTGGAGGAAATCGTCTGCCTTGCCCAGGGCATCGTCAGCCTGCCGCCCGAGGGCATCCCGCTCAAGCAGCAGCTGGTGAACATTGAGCGCAGCCTGATCGAGCAGGCCCTGACCCGCACCAAGGGCAACGTGTCCCAAACCGCGAGGCTGCTGCACCTGCAGCGGACCACGCTGATCGAGAAGATCCAGAAGTACGAATTGCGCGCTGGCTGAATTCGCCGGCGACTCAGTTGCCCTTGGGCGCGACGACCACCGGGCCGCTGGCAGGCAACGTGGACGAGGTGGCATTCGGGCTGACCAGGGGCTGCGGGCGCGGGTACTGGACCGGGCGATCCAGTTCCCGTTCGCGCGGCCTGGCGGCGGGCAGGTTGCTCTTCTGCGCGGATTCCTGGTGGCGCTCGCGCTGGAGCACCACCAGGGACTGGACGTCTCGATTGAGCTTGTCCAGGTTGCCGACCGAGCCCTTGAGGGCCTGGAGTTCACGGTTCAGCGCCTGGAGCGAACCGGCCTGGGCAGCCAGCCGCGCGTTCAGTCCTTCGACCTGCCGGGCCAGGCCCTGGCTACCAGCGGCGACCTGCTCGGCCGTCTTGGCCGAGATCTGCGTGCCCAGCGCCTCCGATTGCTTCATGGTCTGTTCCAGCCGGGCGCCGACTTCGGCGGAGTTCTTGCCGACCAGGGTCACCTGCTCGGCGAGCTGGCCGATGGAGGCGTTGACCGCTTCCAGGGACTCGAGCCCGGTATTGAGCGCGACTGCGCGCTTGGCGACGGCCAGCAAGGTCGCGTCCAACTGGTTGATGCGACTGTTCATGCGCACGCCCGTGATGAGAAAGAACACCAGGGCCAGGAAAAGCACCGTGCCGATGCCCGCCAGGGCGATCACGCCCTGGCGCTGGAATTTTTCCTGCCCCTCGCGCAGGTGCTCGGTGGCCCGCAGGAGTTCGCCGCTGACGGCCGCGGCCGCCTGAGCGCCACGGTTAGCCAGTTCGGCCGCGTCGAGGACGACGCCGGCGAGGCTGTCCAGCGCGCTTTGGGCCGCCGCGGACGCGGCTGGTGCCGCGGCGCCTGGCCCAGGGGCGGATTCGGCAGCCGCCGGCGGCGCTGATGCTTCAACGGCGGGTCGGTCGGTGGGCACTTCCACACGATCCTCGAGCGTGGGGGGCTCCGACCTGAAGGTCGGCTCTGGCGGAAGGGCCGGCTCGGCGGGCAGTGCCGCGAGATCGACGGCTGCTTCCGGGTTCGCGGGCGGTGAGGCGCTCATGGGGTTCTCCTGGGATCAGCGGACCGGGGTAGCCGCAGGCAGCCGGTCCAATTCGGCGCGGACGCCGCCGTTGCGTTCCCGCAGGCTGCTGATGCGCTGCAGGATGTGGGGGCCGAGCATGGGGGCCTGTTCGGCCGGCGCCTGTGCTGTGGGCGCGGCCGCCGCCGCCTTCGCGCGTGGAGGCCTCGATGGCGGGGATTCCGGCCGGATGCTGGCCGGGTATTTCAGGGCTGGCGCTTCCTGCAACGGCGCACTGACGCGGGGCTGCCGGTGCGATGCCGTCTGGCTGCCGGGTGCCAGCGTCACGGTGTGGGCCTGTCCGCTGGCGATGACCGGGGGTTGTGTCATGGGGCTTACCTCCGGGCCAGGGTCATGGCTGACGCATCGATCGATGGTACTGGCGCCGCGGCGCGGGGGGCGGGCTGGTGCGTCGACAGCCAGGCGCCCATGGTGCCGGCCAGGACGGCGCTCAGGCACAGTCCGCTGACGAGGATCCAACGGTTGCGTCGAGCCTGGGCGTTCGCGGGCGAGGCGGCCGCCCGTCCCCGGCCCGGCTTGCCTGCAGGAGCCCGCAGCGAGTTGCGAGGCGCCAGTGAAGAGGCATGCTTGTCCACCTTGCGGTCAGGCATGGTCGCGCGCGGGCGCTCGGCCGGTGCTGGGGCGGGCTGCGCATCCGCCCGCCGCCAGAACGCCAGTCTCCAGCGGCGGCGCGGCTGGGCTGGCTGTGCCCAGGGCGGCAGCGTGTTCGGTGCTTCGAGCATCGCTTCGCGCAGGGCGGTCTTGCGGGCTGCTCGAGAGGCCTCGGGCGCTGCCTGCTCACCGGAGTCGGCTGCCTGGATATGCCAGTGCAAGGCCTGCGGGCCCAGGGCCTGCAGGCAGTCCGAAACCGCCGGGTCGCGATCCTGGATCAGGACCAGCCGCAGGTTGGCGCCCGGAAGGTCGCCGACCAGCCGGACCAGCAGCGCGAATTCGGCAGACGTGAGGTCAGGGCTGTCGTGGACCACGAAGACATGCGTCGGGCGGGTGGGGTTGGCGTCACGCCGGACCACATGGGCCAGCGGCACGTCCGCCAGCAGGTCATTGACCTGCTGGACCAGCTTGTCATGGCTGCCCGCCAGGTGCGCGATGATGCGCACGCCCTCCTGCTGGCGCAGGTCGCGAACGAGCAGGCGGCTGTAGTGTTCCAGGGTTGCCGCGTCAGGGCTGGACAGCGCGATCGGGCGACGGCCCTCCAGCAAGGCCCTCACCAGGGCCTGCATGCGCAGGGCGTCCTCGGTGGAGTGATAGCCGCTGGCCTGGGCCAGCAGGCCGTGCATCGGGGGGATGGATGGGGCGTTCATCATCATCGGGGGCGCGATTCAGGTGTCGTGAAATCAGGCAGACGCGGCGGTTGCGTCTTCGAAGCGGCGGCCGTCGGCGTCGAAGCGCATCGACGGCGGCACCTTCAGAACCGGACGGGTCATCCCGGCGCGGCCCGGCTGGGCGCCTTCGAGGCTGAAGACATAGGCGATGACCTGGGCGACCGCGTGGTACAGCGCTTCGGGGATCGGCTGCTCGGCCTCGGTGGTGAAGTACAGGGCACGGGCGAGCTCTGGCGCCGGGAACAGGTGCACGCCATGCCGGGCGGCTTCCTCGCGGATCTGGGCCGCCATGAAGTCCCCGCCCTTGGCCACCAGGATCGGCGCGCCGTCGCTGGTGGGGTCGTACTCGAGCGCCACGGCGAAGTGCTCGGGGTTGGTGATGACCACATCCGCATCCTTGACGCGCTGGATCATGCGGGCGTTGGCCATTTCGCGCTGGCGTCGGCGGATGTGGGCCTTGACCTCCGGCCGTCCCTCCGCGTCCTTCATTTCGTCCTTGATCTCCTGGCGCGTCATGCGAAGCCGCTTGAAATAACTGTGTCGCTGCCACGGCACATCGATCATGGCGATCAGGATCAGGGCCAGCGACACCGCAACCGCCGACTCGACGATGACCTTGCCTGCCAACGCGAGGGCCGGCTCCAGCGCCATTTCGCCGATCAGGGCGATCTCCTTCATCCGCAGGGCGACGCTGGCCCACAAGGCCGCACCCACCAGCAGGAACTTCATCAGCGCCTTGACCAGTTCGACCGCGGCATGCGAGCCGAACATCCGCTTGAAGCCCGCCATCGGGTTGAGCTTGGCGAACTTGGGGGCCGCCGCGGCGGCCGAGAACTGGAACCCGCCGGTCAGGCCCGAGGCGGCGACGGCCATGACCACGGTGGCCATCATCACGGGCAGGACGACCACGAAACCCAGCAGGACCTGGTCGCCGAAGAAGCTGGCCAGCAGCAATGGCTTGTCCAAGGTCTTGCGGTCGAACACGAAGCCGCTGGCGAACTGGTCGGTCAAGCGGTGGATGATCCAGCCGCCGGACATCATCAGCACCAGCAGCGCGGACATGACCACTGCCGCCGCCGGCGCCTCAGGCGAACGGGCGAACTGGCCTTCTTCATGGGCCTTCTTCAACCGCCGCGCGGTGGGCTCTTCTGTGCGTTCCTGCGAGGTGTCAGACATTTGGCATGCCAAGCAAGTTGCGTACCGTGCCGAAACCCTGCACCCACAGCCAGTCGATGCGGCCGACCATGCTGCCCAGGAAAATGGTCAGGATCACAAAGCCCGCCGCGATCGAGGCGGGCAGGCCGACCGAGAAGATGTTGAGGCTGGGCGCCGCGCGGGTCATCACGCCGACGCCGATGTTGATGAACAGCAGGGCGACCATGATCGGCAGCGCGATCAGCACGGCCCCCAGGAACATCATCGAGCTCCAGCGAATCAGCAGACCGAGGTTGTCCTGGGTGATGATGCTGGTGCCGACTGGCATGAAATGGAAGCTTTCCAGGATCAGGCCCAGGAGGATGGCATGTCCCCCGGACCCTACGAAGACCAGGGATCCGAGCACGATCAGGAACTGTGAAAGGACCGGGACGTTGCCCAGGTTCGGGTCCAGCAGGGTGGCCATCGTCAGGCCCATGGACGAGGCGATCGCCTGGCCCGCCACCACCAGCGCGGCGACAACCACCTGCAGCGTCAGGCCCGCCAGGGCCCCGATGGCGATCTGGTTGAAGATCTCCTTGAGGCCCGCCGCCGAGACCGGGTCGAGCGCTGGCCACGCATGCAGCGGATAGACCAGCGCGGTCAGCACCAGCGCCAGCAGAATCCTCAGCCGTATGTTGAAGGCGCTGAGCGCGAAGATGGGGGCCGTGACCAGCAGCGCCGACACCCGCAGCATCGGCCACAGGAAGGTGTAGAACCTCTCCACGATGTCGGCGATCAGCAGTTCCATGTCGGCGGCAGGCCCGGCGGGTTACCCGAACAGCGCCGGGATTCGCAGGAAGATGGCGCGGGTGAATTCCACCAGCGTGCCGATCATCCAGCTGCCAAACAGCAGCAACGCCAGGCCCAGCGCGATCAGCTTGGGAATGAAGCTGAGGGTCATCTCGTTGATCGAGGTCGCGGCCTGGATGATGCCGATGACCAGCCCCACCACCAAGGCCACGCACAGCAGCGGCGCGCTCACGAGTACCGTGGCCCACAGGGCCTGTCGTCCGATATCCACCACCATGGCTGAATCCATCGGTGTCCTCCTTGTCTGTTGTCCAGGTCTAGGGCATGACGAAGCTGGATGCCATCGACCCCATGATCAGGCTCCAGCCGTCGACCAGCACGAACAGCATCAGCTTGAACGGCATCGAGATCATCATGGGCGACAGCATCATCATGCCCATCGACATCAGCACGCTCGAGACGATCAGGTCGATCACCAGGAACGGGATGTAGATCAGGAAGCCGATGGTGAAGGCGCTTTTGAGCTCGGAAGTCAGGAAGGCCGGCACCAGGGTCATGAAGGGAATTTCATCCGGACTGGACACGGCGCCCTTGCGCGCGATCTCCATGAAGACGGCGATGTCGTCCTCGCGCGTTTGCCTGAGCATGAAGGCGCGGATCGGTCCTTCCGCGGCGGCCAGCGCCTTGTCGAAGGCCAATTTGCCGTCCATGTACGGCAGCAGCGCATTGCGGTAGACGTCATCGAGCACCGGCGTCATGACGAACAGCGTGAGGAACAGGGCCAGCCCGGTCAGGACCAGATTGGGGGGGGTCTGCCCGGTGCCCAGCGCCTGGCGCAGGATGGACAGCACGATGATGATGCGGACGAAGGCCGTCATCATCAGCAGCAGCGACGGCAGCAGCGAGAGCGTCGTCATCAACGCCAGCAGCTGCAGGGTTAAACCATATTGCTGCCCGCCTGCGGTCTGGGTGACCGTGATCCCGGGAAGCGTGGGCATGGCGGGCGCCGCCCAGCCCAGGGCGGGCAGGGCGCAGGCCAGGGCCGCCACCAGGCAAGGCAGCAGGTGCCGCGTCCCCCGGTTCACGTCCGGGGCTCCGGCAGGAACGAGGCCGGTACGCCGGGTGGCGTCGCGGCGGCGTCGACGGCTCGCCAGCTACCCAGCTGCGTGATTTGCGTGGGAGTGATGCCCACGAGTAATTCGTGGCCGTCGCAGCGCACGAGGGCGATCTTCAGCCGGGCGCCCATCGCCATCGATTCGACCACGCGCAAGCGCTGCTCCCGGCGCGCGAACGCCTGGGCGCCCTGCAACCGCTTGAGGGACCACAGCAGCCCCACCAGCAACGCCACCACCAGCGCGAAGCTGCCCAGGTACTGGGCGACGCCACTCCACGATGCCATCAGAGCGACTCCAGGCGTTCGTTGGCCGGAACGACACGGGTCAGCCGAATGCCGTAGCGTTCGTTGACCAGCACGACTTCTCCCTGGGCCACGACCGTGTTGTTCACCAGCAGGTTCAGGGGCTCGCCGGCGATGCGATCGAGTTCCACGACGCTGCCCTGCGTCAGGCGCATCAGGTCACGGATCTTGATGGTGGCACGACCGACTTCCACCGAGAGCGTGACGGGGATGTTCTGCAGCACGTCCGGGTGGATCTGCTTGTCGTCGGCAAGGGCGGCCGCGGGGGTGTCGTCGGGGGAGTTGCTCATGGCGGCTTTCTTCAGGGATGCAGGGGGGCGGGGCTCACGGGCTTGACGACCATCACGGCGGCCGTGGTCCCCAGTGAGCCGACCTCGACCTCGAAGACCGGCTTGTCGGCGATGGTCATGCGCGCGTGATCGGGCTTGCGAAACGGCAGCACCTCGCCCACCGAGAGGCTGCGAAGCTGCGCGAGCGAGACCTGGAGGGAGCCGAGCGAGACGACGGCCTCGACGGACGCGTCCTGGACGGCCTGGTCGAGTTCTTCCTTCCATATCTTGTCGGACTCCTCATTGCCGTCGCCGGTTTGCAGCCGGCTGCGCAACAGGTCACGGATCGGCTTGAGCGACATGTAGGGAATCACCATGTCGATGAATCCCGAGCTGCCGCTGCTGCTGCTGCTGCTGGACTCGGCTTCGAACCGGGAGAGGACGACCAGGTCGCTCTCGTCCGCGATCTGGGCGAACTGCGGGTTGATCTCCGAGCTGACATGCTCGAAGTCGATCGCCATCAGGGGCCCCCACGCCTCCTTGAAGGACCGAAACATGATCTGCAGGATCAGTTTGATGATCCGGGTCTCGGTCGGCGTGAACAGGCGACCCGGGGGCAGCTGCCCCACGCCGCGTCCGAAGCCGCCGAAGAAGCTGTCGAGCGAGCTGAAGATGACAGCCGGCTCGATCACGGCCATCGAGTAACCCCGCAACGGGTTGGCGCGGAGGATGTTCACCGAGAGGGGCGAGCGCAGGTCCTTGAGGTAGTCGCCAAACCGCATGATCTGCGCCCGGGTCGGGTTGATCCGGGGACTCACGCGCAGGACCTCCAGCATGCCCAGGCGGAACTGCCGGATGAACCGCTCGTTGACCATGTCGATCGACGCGAGGTTGACTCCCAGGCTGCTGTCTTCGGAAGCGAGGTCGTGCGGGCGCACGTCGACCGCGGTGTTGTAGCCATCCGCCGGCTCGGTCTCGGCACGCGAGGTGAGCGCGTCGAGTTCCTCGGGGGACAGCAGGGACTGGTTGGCCATGGCGCTGCAGGCGTCGTTCTTGCGGGATTACTGGACGATGAAGTTGGTGAAGACGACTTCCTCGATGCCCCCGAAGTCCTCGAGCTTCTGCAGTGTCTGGTTCATCTCGTCGCGCAGTCGTTCAGCCAGCCGCTTGCGGAATTCGGGGAGATCGACTTCCTCCGGCTTGACCTGGCGCAGCACGTCCATGGCGACCGAACGCAAGGCGAATTCGTGCTTCTTGATGTTGTTGGTCACGCGCTCGTCATAGCGGGTCATGATGGCGACCTTGACACTCATGACCTTGCGGGAGCCGGCCAGGTTGGCCAGCAGGTCCTTCTCGAGTTCGACGTACCGGTATTCGAACCGCTGGATGGATGCAGCGGTCTTGGGCGTGGGAGCGACGGCGCTGGCGGCTGCTGCAGGGGTCGCAGCCCCATGGCCGGCGTCCTTGCCAGCGCCCGCCTCCATTTCGGCGAGCTTGGCCTCGGCCGCCTTCCTGTCCTTGCTGTCGAAGAAGCCGGTCGCGAAGAGCGTGCCGCCAACGGCCGCGGCGAGCAGGATGAGCAGCACCACTCCCGCGATGATGATCATCAGGATCGGCTTCTTGGGTTTGCTTTCTTCTGCTTCTACGACTTCTTCTGCCACTTTGGATCTCCTTGCTTCAAACCAGCACGTCCCAGTCGGAACCCGGGCTGCGCCGAGTCGCCGATACCGGCGCCATGGCGGACGAAGCCGTCGGGCCCTGCGCCGATGCCGCGGGGGCCGATGCGCCGGCCGGCTGGCGAGGTGTCGGATTTCCGCCATGTTGCTGGCTTCTTCCGCTTCCGACGTTCAGGTCCGCAATCTCCATGCCAGCGTTAGCCAGGACTTCGCGCAGACGTGACAAGCCGTCATTGAGCAGGTCCCTGGTGACCGGGTTGGTGGCCCGGAACGAGGCGTCAAGCTCCCCTGCGCGCAGGGTCAGGTCGATTTCCACCTCACCGAGCTTGGCCGGCTTGAGCAGCAGGCGTACCTGCCACTGGCCACGTTCGACCTGGGACTGGATTCGCTGGGCCAGGGCCTCGCCCACGCGCTGGGCCAGGGCTTCATAGCCCTCGGCCCGGTCGCCGCTGGTGCTGGTGGGGGCCATCGGCGCGTCGTCGGCAGCGGCCTGCCCAGCGCCGGAGGCCATGCCGGCGGCAACCAGGGGGCGGTCGGCGCTGGCGTTCGGTGATTCAAGGGGCTGGTCCGTCGTCGGCGGTTCATCCCACAGCGCTTCCAGTTCGGGCTCGATCACCAGTGAAAGCACCTGCACGGGAATGACGTCGGCGGGCCGGGACGAGACGTCCGGCTGGGGAGCGCCGGCCGCCTGTCCGAGGGCTGCGGACGACCTGGCGCCGAACGACAGGCCGAAAGGGGAGACCGCTGCCAGGGGCTCGAATCCTGCATCGGCGTTGCCGGCAGCGGGCGCGGCGGCCTTCTGCGCCGACTCTTCCGGCTGCAGCCAGTTCATGGCGGGTGATAGCAGGGCCAGCGTGCTGGCGACGGCGGTCCCGGGCAGGCCAGGCACCGCAGGCGTTGTGCTCCATCCTGGCGCCGTGGGGGAAGCGGCCAACCCCGGTGTGGCCAGGTTGGCCGGCATGAGCGGCTGCATCGGCTGCAAGGCCCCGGCCGTGCCTTGTAGGGTCTGTCCCGCCAGGCCGCCGGTGGCCGCCGTGTTCGCGCCGATGAAGGCCGGCGCCAGCCCCACACCGGGCAGGCCCTGGGAAGGTTCGCTGAACAGCCAGGCCACGACCTCGTCGTCCAGCCCCTGCGCTTTGGCGAACTTTGCCAGGCTGTCCCCGTCCGGCTGGTCCGCCGGGGTTGTCAGCACCTCCAGCGCCGGGCCCAGGGTCAGCGTCTGCAGCATCGGCATGCCGGCGGCAAGGTTTTGCCCTGCGGGTTGCTGGGCGAATGCCCGGGCCAGTCGCTCCGCGAAGTCCGAGTCGGGGGAGGGCGCGCCGGCCGGCAGGGCGTTGGGAGAACCCGTGGGCGCTGCCGTGGCGGTCGATTCCAGCGAAATGGGTGACATGTTCATGTGAGGTGGCGCGGTGCGCCTGGCAGGAATGGAAGCGGTCCGTAGACCTGGTTGCGTCCGTTATCTGCAAGAACCGTGACCGGAAAGGATTTGCCGCTGCGGCCGACCCCGCCATGTCGGGCCCGATGGCACGTCGCTTGCATGGAGTGGTCGTTTTCCATGCCTCGCCCCCGATGAACCTCGCCTCACTGTCAACGATCCGACAGGGCCTGTCCGGCTACGACAGGTCGGGCCTGGCCGTTCCGGCGGTGGTGATGCTGATCATCGGCATGCTGGTGCTGCCGCTGCCGCCGTTGTTGCTGGACATCCTGTTCACCTTCAACCTGCTGGTGGGCCTGGTGGTGATCATGGTCGCCATCAACACCCGCAAGCCCCTGGAGTTCTCGTCCTTCCCCACGGTCCTGCTGTTCGCCACCATGCTGCGGCTGGCGCTGAACGTGGCGTCGACCCGGGTGGTCCTGGTCAACGGCCATGAGGGTCATGATGCCGCCGGCAAGGTGATCGCCGCCTTCGGCGAGTTCGTCATCGGTGGCAACTATGTGGTGGGCGTGATCATCTTCGTGATCCTGACCATCGTGAACTTCGTGGTGGTAACCAAGGGCGCCAGCCGGGTGTCCGAGGTGAATGCGCGCTTCACCCTCGATGCCATGCCCGGCAAGCAGATGGCGATCGATGCCGATCTGAACGCCGGCGTGATCGACCAGGAAACCGCCAAGCGGCGCCGCGAGGAACTGTCGCAGGAGTCGGATTTCTTCGGCTCCATGGACGGCGCCTCCAAGTTCGTCAGCGGCGATGCAATCGCCGGCATCCTGATCCTCGTGATCAACCTGGTGGGTGGCCTGGCCATCGGCCTGGGCCAGCACAACATGCCGCTGGGTGAAGTGGCCCGGGTCTACACGCTGCTGGCCATCGGTGACGGCCTGGTGGCCCAGATCCCGGCCCTGTTCCTGTCCCTGGCCACCGCCATCATCGTTACCCGCGTGACGACGTCCGAGTCGATGACCGAGCAGGCAGTGTCGCAGTTGGCCAACCCCTCCGCCCTGTTCATCGCTGCGGGCATCCTGTGCGTCCTGGGCGTGGTGCCCGGGATGCCACACGCGGTGTTCCTCACCCTGGGCGCCGCGACGGCCGGCATCGGCCTGATGCTTCTCGAGCGCAAAGCGCGGGTCGAGGCGGCCTCTCCGGCCGCCGCGCCGGTGGGCGAAGCGCCCAAGGAGCTCGATTGGGACGATGTCGAGTCCGTGGACCTGATCGGCCTGGAGATCGGCTACGGCCTCATCCCGCTGGTCAACCCGGATACCGGCGGCCAGCTCATGACACGGGTCAAGGGCGTGCGCAAGAAGCTCTCCTCGGAGCTGGGCTTCCTGGTCTCGCCCGTGCGGATCCGCGACGTCCTGAGCCTGGAGCCGGACAGCTACCACATCGTGCTCAATGGTGTGGTGCGCGCGCGCGGCAGCGTCAAGGCGACCCGCGAACTGGCCATCAACCCCGGCAGCGTCTACGGAAAGCTCGAGGGCATCCCGACACGGGAGCCGGCCTTCGGCCTGGAGGCCGTGTGGATCGACCCGAGCCAGCGCGACATCGCTCGGACACTGGGCTACACGGTGGTGGACGCGGCCACCGCGATCGCCACGCACATGAACAAGGTGCTGCGTGACAACGCGCACGAGCTGCTGTCGCACGACGAAACCCAGAAGCTGCTGGACAAGCTGGCCGCGCGCCACCCCAAGCTGGTGGAAGAACTGGTGCCTGGCAAGCTGCCGCTGGGTGTGGTCACGCGCTGCCTGCAGAACCTGCTGGTCGAGGGCGTACCGATCCGCGACATGCGCACCCTGGCCGAGGCCCTGCTCGAGGCCAGCGCCCGCACCCAGGACCCCGACATCCTCACCACCATGGTCCGCCCGAAGCTCGGCCGCATGATCGTGCAAAGCCTGATCGAAGGCTCGGACACCCTGCAGGTGATGACCCTGGCGCCCCAGGTCGAGCAGCTGCTGCACAACGTCCTGCAGCAAAGCCCTGCCGGCGCGCCGCCCGTCCTCGAGCCGGGCATGGCGGACAGCCTGTTCAGTGCGTTGCGCGACAGTACGCGCAAGGTGGAAGACAGCGGCGTGCCCGCGGTGCTGGTGGTGTCGCCGTCGGTGCGGGGCTGGCTGTCCCAGGCGGTGCGCCACCGCATCAGCGACCTCACCGTGCTGTCGTACAGCGAAATTCCCGACGACCAGGCCGTCAAGGTCGTATTCACCGTCGACGCCGACTTCAAGTCCCAGCGGCAAGCCGTTTCCTGAGACGAGCCGATTCCTGAAAGCCCCGAGACATGGAACTCAAACGCATTCTCGCCAAAGACAGCCGCACGGCGATGGACATGGCCACGTCGCAGTACGGCAAGGACGTGCTCGTCGTTTCCAGCCAGAACGTGGGCGGGCAGGTCGAACTGGTCGTGGCCCTGGAGGTGGCGCCGCCACCGCCCGAGTCGCCGGCGCAGCCGGCCGCTCCCAGCGCATTCACCCAGGCGTTCCAGCGGGCCCTGGGTCCCATGCCGGAGGCGGACGCCGAGGCCCCGCCTGCCACGCCCGCGGCATCCGAGGTGCCCCGGTCCGCAGCGGAAATCCTGGCGGCGCGCAAGGCCCGCCAGGCCATGCAGACGGCCCAGGCCATCCAGGCCGCGCAGCGTTGGCAGGCAGCGCGCTCCGGGCGGGAATCGCAGGAACCCGCCGTGGCGCAGCCCTCGCCGGCAGCCCTCGCCACGCCGCCCGCAGCGGCCGTCCAGGCGGCCCAGGCCGCCCTGGCCACCCAGGGCGTCGAGACGGCCCAGGAAAGCACGCGGATGGCCGCCGCTCCCGCTGCCGAGGCCCACGACCAGCCACAGGAGGCCGCTCGCGCCCCGGTGGCTACGGCATCGGCTGACGAGGCCTTCCAGGCCGAGCCCGCGCCCCGCGATGTCCCGGCGGCGCGACCGGCCCGATCGGCCGTCGTCCCTGAGGCCGTGCGTGAGCCTCGCAGCGGGCGCAGCCCCCGGTCGACGCGCGCCCGCGCAGCGACCCCTCCGCTCAAGCTGGTCGAGTCGGCGCCCCCCGCGGCCCGTGAGCCCGTTGCGGCCTGCGCCGCCTCGCCTGCGGGTGAGCCGGGGGCCTGCCCGGTTTCGCAGGTCCAGAGCGAGCAGCTGATGGAGCTCGTGCGCCGCGAGATCTCGGCCCTGCGCCAGGAATTCGCGCTCGGCCGCCAGGTGCAGGCCTGGCAGGACGGGCGCCAGTGGCCCGAGGCCGTGCAGCCGGTGATCGAGGCGCTGCAGGACGCGGGCGTGCCACCCGGCCTGCGCGCGCTGCTCTCCGATGAGCTGCAGGCATCGACGGATGTGCCGTCCGCGATCCGCGCCATCCGCCGCGTGCTCGAGGGCGCGCTCGCCAACCTGCAGACCGTGGCGATCGGCCGGGGCCTGCACGCCATCTGCGGACCCTCCGGCGCCGGCAAGACCCACATGGTCACCCGCCTGGCGCGCGTCGCTGCACTGCACCTCAACCCCGAACGCGTGGCCATCATCACGTTCAACGACAGCCGCATCGGCGCCTGGAGCCAGAGTCGCGCCCTGGCCGCCCAGGCCGGCGTCGATTGCTTCCGCGCCAGCGACCTGAGCACGCTGCGCCTGCTGGTGGAGGACCTGCGTGACCGCTCGGTGATCCTGATCGACACGGCCGGCCCCGACTGCCAGGCGCAGGCGCTGCAGTTCCGGGAACTGGGGCTGGGCATCGAGACCCACCTGGTGCTGCCTGCCGATGCCTCGATCGGCAGCGTCAAGCGCCTGCTGGAGAACCCGCAGGCCTGGAACAGCCTGATGGTCTGCAAGATCGACGAAAGCCATTCGCCTTGGCCTGTCGTCCAGGCGATGTGCGATCGCCGGGTGCCGGTGTCCTGCATGTCCTTGTCGAGCGACGTGAAAGTGCAGGCCCGCACGCTCGATCCGAGCCGGATCCTCGCCGCCGGGTTTGCCCGCCTGCAGGCCGACCTGGGGCTGAACGCCACGGCCGCCATCACCTCGATGTCCTGGCCCAATATGACTGAACCGCCGGACCAGGCACTTTCCAAGGGCGCCGCATGATCATCCATCCTCCCCCGCAGATCATCGGTGTCGCCAGCGGCAAGGGCGGCGTGGGCAAGACGACGGTCGCTGTCAACCTGGCCGCCGCGCTGGGCGCGCGTGGCCATCGCGTCCTGCTGCTCGATGCCGACCTGGGCCTGGCCAACGCGCAGGTCGCGCTCGGCGTGCGCACCCCCTGGAATATCAGCCACCTCCTGAGCGGCCAGAAGACCCTGCACGAGCTGCTCGTGCCCGCAGCCCCCGGCGTCCACCTGATTCCTGGCGCCTCGGGCCTGCGCGACATGGCGGCGCTGGACATCGCGCAGGTGGCCGCGATCATCCATGCGTTCGATGACCTCGAAGACCCGGTGGACTACCTGATCGTCGACGTGGCCGCCGGGATTTCCCCCTCGGTGCTGACGTTCATGGCGGCCTGCCAGCGCCGCCTGGTGGTGGTGCAGGACCAGCCCGCGGCGATGGCCGACGCGTATGCGCTGATCAAGGTGATGACGCAGGACCAGGAACTCGAGGAGATCTACCTGGTGGCCAACTCGACGCAGAGCGACGCCCACGGCCAGCAACTGGCGCACTTCGTCAACGACGTCACCGTCAGGTTCCTGGGCGCGACGGTGAAGTACCTGGCCTGCATCGATGAGGACGACCAGATCCTGCTGGCCCAGCGCAAGTACCGCAACGTGATCGACTTCGCGCCAGCCAGCCGCGCCGCCGCCGCCTTCCGCCGACTGGCGGAGGCCGTGGAGAAGCTGCCCCCCATCGCGCAGCCGGGTGGCCAGCTGCAGTTCTTCATGGAGCGACTGCTGCTGGCGCAGCAGTCGCAGGGTTGAGGCCCGGGTGGAGACCGCATGATGGAAGCCGCACTGGACCTCTACGAAAGCGCTGCCGGCCGGCAGGAGCAGCTGGTGCTCGCGCATATGCCGATGGTCAAGCGCGTGGCGATCCACTTGAAGGGCCGGATCCCGCCGCTGCTGGACCTGGATGAATTGATCCAGGTCGGCATGCTGGGGCTGATCGAGGCCGCGCGCGGATACGACGCGCGCCGTGGCATCCCGTTCGAGCACTTCGCCCTGAGCCGGGTGCGTGGCGCCATGCTCGACGAACTTCGGCGCGTGTCGGACCTGTCGCGGTCGTCGATCACCTTCAACAAGACCGAGAACGCCGCCGCGCACAAGCTGGTCGCCGAGCTGGGGCGCCAGCCCACGCACGCGGAGCTGGCCCAGACCATGGGCAAGGACCTCGACGCGTTCCACAAGGAGCAGGGGCAGGCGCGGCGCGGGGAGACGCTGTCGATCGAAGAGGTCACCGAGGAGGTGATGTCCATCGCCGGCGATCGGGGGAGCCAGCCCGAGGAGCTGTTCGAGCGCGCGCAGCTGCTCAATGCACTGGCGGGCGAGATCGCGGCCTTGCCCGAAAGGGACCAATTGATCATTTCGCTGTACTACGTCGAAGAGCTCAACCTCAAGGAGATCGGTGAGATACTTGGCGTCAGCGAGTCGAGGGTCAGCCAGCTGCTCAGTGCAATCGCCAAAAAGTTGCGTGCGCAACTGGACCCGTCTTCCCGAGAAGCCAAACCAACCTGACTGCCTGACTTCAAGGCGCGACACGAGATATGTTCAACATCTTCAAGAAGTCAGAGGAAGACCCGCGAACCCTCGCGGTCGCGGCCTACGAGAAAACCGTTTCCCTGACCAGCGACGGGCATGAGGCGCGCAGCATGCGGCTTCGAATGAGCATGTTGTGCCGCGCCCACCTGGACAAGACCTTCGTGGCCGGCGCGCAGCAGACCGAGGCGTATGAATATGCCTGTGCGCTGGCGACGCAGCAGGGCAAGCCGCGGCCCGACCTGCCGCAGGCCTCCCTGTTCCAGTCGGCCAAGTCGACCTCGGGGGATGTGCTGGTCTACCTGCCCAAGGCCTACGCCGACGAAGCCTTTGCCATCGGCATGCTGTACCAGCGCACCGAGCTGAGCGCGCAGCAGGCCATCACCGCGGCGCAGCGCCTGGCGGACAAGATCTCCTTCGACGCCCTCAAGCTCACCACGCCGTTCGTGGCCTTGCAGTTCCTGCGCGACGAGCTCGCTGCGCAGGCCGAGGCGGAATCCGACGGCGGCGGCGGCGGCGAGGCCCAAGGGCCGGACTCCAACCCGCCGCCGGCAACCTGACGTACCTCCATGTTCACTGCCACTCTCCTGGTCATCATGGCGGTGTCCATCGCCGTGCTGGTGGTGCTGGTCATCTACCTCGTCGACCGGTTCAACGGCCTGGAGCGTGAGACCCAGCATCTGATGCGCAGCCTGCAGGACCAGCAGGCGCAAGCGCGGCCGGCCGGGCCTTACGCCGGCCTGTCCGGCAAGGCGCTGTGGGATACGCTGTCCGGCGAGGCCGGCACCCCCATGGACGAGGCCACCATGGAGGGTGTCCGAAAGCGTTATCGGCTGATCCTGGGTGAGCATATCGGCTTCGTTTTCAACGAGGGCGTGTCCGACCAGCGTCGCGGGCTGGACTCGGTGCCGGCGAGTACCCGGGTCGTGCGCACGCCCAAGACCCAGGTCGAATCCTGGCTGCCTCCGGAGTCGGTGGCCGAGATCTACCGCTGCGGCCAGGGATACGCCAGCCATGACCCGGCCCAACTGCCCGAGTTGCGCCAGCGCCTGGACCAGGCCTGTGCCGACCTGTACCAGCGCGTTCACCTGGACTCTCTGCAGCCCGCCTCCAGCATCCTGATGCCGGAGCAGCCTGCGCCCACCGGGCAGGCGGGCCCGGCCGGCACGGACGCCGCCAGCCCCTAAAGTCCTGGCGTTTCGTGCCGATCCACATCGGGAGCGTCAGCAACCGATACGGAGAGTACCCATGCGCCTGCACAAACTGGACTTTGAGAGTAGCTACGGAGCCGTCCAGGTTTCCACGGGTGTCGCCACAGCGGACAGTGCGCGGCTGATCCTGATGCTGTTCGACGGCCTGCTCGAGAGCCTGGCCGTCGCCCGTGGGCACATCACTTACGGCAACATCGCCGCCAAGGGCAAGGCCATCTCGCGCGCCAGCGGCATCGTGTTGGGCCTGCAAGGAGCCCTGGATTTCGAGCGTGGGGGCAACCTGGCACGCAACCTGGACGACCTGTATTCCTATGTCACCCGCCGGCTGCTGCATGCGAACGCGAACAACGATGTCGAGGCGATCGACGAAGTGCGCGGCCTGATGCAGGAGATTCGCGACGCCTGGTGCAGCCTGCCCGGCCTGATGCCCGGCCGGACCCAATCGGTCGTTTTCAACTGACCGACCCGAACGGGAGTCCGCAATGAACATCCCCATGGTCCTGTCGGCCGGGCTGGTGGTGGTGCTGGGAGGGTGCGCAGCATCGCCTTCCGTCCCGCTGTCCACGCCCGCGCCGGTGGCTGCCCCCGAAGCGCCCTCTACCGTGGTCCCTGCCACCGCGAGCATGATCACGCCCATGGCCGAAAAGCGGGAAACGCTGGTCGCCACGGGCTATGCCGTGGTCAGCGTGCAGACGCACAAGCTGCCCGCGCAGCAACGCCTGCTGGCCATCCGGGCGTCCAAGCTCGATGCCTACCGTGCCCTCACCGAGCAGGTGTATGGCCAGCACCTGGATGCGTCGACCACCGTGTCCGACATGGTCGTGATGAACGACACCTTCCGCACGCGGGTCGAAGGCGTGGTCTACGGTGCCACCCTGGTCAGTATCACGCCGGTCGGTGACGACACCTATGAAACCACGCTGTCGCTGGACCGCCAGGTCGTCAACGACCTGAGGGCCCTGTACCTCGGCCAGCTGGCCGCCAAGCGCAAATGATCTTGCGCCGGGTCGCTGCCTGCTGGCTGGCTGTTGCCGCTGCAGCGGCCCAGGCGCAGGCGCCCGCGCCGGCTGGCTCGCAGGATCCGGAGCGCCAGCTGGAGTCGATCCGTGTTGCGCTCGTCGAGGCGGCCGTCAGTGCACCCGTGCGCGTCCAGTCCTATGGTTGGATCGACGCCGAGGGCCGGCTGCACGAAAGCACCCAGTTCAGCTCCGATAACCGCGTGCGGGGCGTGCGGTTGCCGTCCTACGTGGTGGATCCGGCCCAGCGCGAGCCGGCCCGCCGACTCCATGGGGACTCGGCCTTCCTGCCCGTCGGGCTGGGGGACCGGTCATGCCAGGCCGAGGACCGTCGCTGGCGGCAGGGCCTGCACGTGGAGGTGGTCGCCGGCCGGGGCCTTCCCATGCAGGGTCCGCAGGCGGCCCATCGGGTGACGTCCGACGTGCAGCGCGCCTTCCTGGCGGCCAACCGGCAATCCAGGCGATGGGTGGCGCAGCCGCGTCCTTACCAGGCGACGACCGCCTACGAGCGGGCACTCGTCGGTCGCGAGGCGGATCGCACGCAATGGCTGGCGCGCATCGAACTGTCCGCCGCGGCGGGCGCCATCGAGGCGCAGGTCGAGGTCGGCGCCACGAGCCAGCCGACCCAGGCGCGGCGCCTGCGCGTGCAGCTGGCCACGGTCGATTCCTCCGCCGAGGCGGCTGCAGCCGCCATCGAGGCGGCCATGGCCGGGGCGGTCGCCGAACTGGATCGCCTGAGCGCCTGCGACCCCCTGTGGTACGCCGTGGCCGTCACCGGCGAGGGCCTGCGTCTTCGCGAAGGCGCCCCCCACGGGCTGCAGGCCGGTGACCGGCTGCTGCTGGTCGAACGCCGATTCCTCCCGGACCGCCTGCTCGAGCCGGGCGCCGTGCGCGCGTTGGCGCTGGTTCAAGTCGGCCAGTCGACCGACAGCGGGACGACCTTGCAGTGGCTGGCCGGGCCCCGCCCGCCCCAGTCCGGTGACTGGGTGGCCCTGCCCCTGTAGCTGTCCGATTCCCGTCGATCCGCCTATCCCGCCATGAAACCAACCTACCGCCTCACTCGCATGCTGCCCTCGATCACCTTGGCGCTGGCGCTGGTGTCTGGCGCCGGCCTCGCCTTCGCAGCCATGGCGATCCCGGAAGATGCGCCGCGTCAGCAATCGGTGGCCCACCGTGGCGAGTCGGTCGACGCGGCGATCCGCCGCACCATGGGCGACCTGCCGTTCAAGGAGTCGTTCCTGCGCAGCGTCTTCCTGGAAATCAACGCCCAGGCAGTCCAGCCGGGAGGCAAGCGGCTCATCTCCGGCGCCTCGTTCCAGGTCCCCAATGCGTCGGACCTGCGCGCCCATCTCGATCGTGTGATGGGGGTGCCTGCTCCTGTGGCGCCGCAGGCAGCGGCCGTCCCCGCAGCACCGGCTGAAAAACGCCACTGGGTCCGCTTCCCCTGAGGGGATCTCATGATCACGGTCCCGGAGACCGCCCAACTGGCGATCCGCCCACCGGTCATCCTGCTCGAGGGGCGCCTGCCGGTGCTCGAGACGCCCGCCGTGCAGTCCCTCGGATTGCGCGACGGCCAGGTCGTGCGCCCGACGGTCGAAGCGCGGGAAGGCCAACTGCAGCTCGTCCTGCAGGGCATGCGGTTGCCGGTTCCCCCGCAGCTCGCCCTGGTGGCCGGCGAATCCCACGCGTTCCGGGTGCGCGTGGCTGGTACGGGCCAGGCCACGCTCCACCCGCTGGCCGCCTGCGTCCCGGGGCAGGGGGTTGGTGCCGGCGAGACGGCCGCGCCTGCGACGGCCGGCCGTCTCGAGCAGTTGCTGTTGCGTCCGCCCGCGATGCAGGCGCTGGCGACCCTGATGCAGCCAGGTGCCTTGCAGGCGCTGTTCCAGGCTGCGCCGCAGGCCGCGGTGGCGGGCTGGATCCAGCAGGTCGTGCGGCAATGGCCCGCTGTCGGCCAGGTCACGGCGGATTCCCTGCGCCGCCTGATGCGCCAGGGCGGCTGGACCCAGGAAGCGGCGCTGGCACGCGGTGAGGGCGCGGCCCCGGTGGAACCGGACATCAAGTCGCTGCTGCGTGTGCTGCAGGAACAGTGGACGGCGGCGCCGGCTTCGACCCGCCAACTGTTGCGGGACGCCGTGGACGATATCGAGGCCCGCCAGCTGCAGTCGGCCACCGAGCCGAACAGGGGCGCGGAGCTGGCCCTGTCGATGCTGCTTCCGTTCGCCGATGCCGACCCGGTGGAGATCCGCTGGAGCCGGCGCGATGGGGGCGGTGAGGCAGGGGAGGGGGCTCATGCCTGGGTCATCGACCTGCATACCCGCAGCAGCGCTTTCGGTGATGTCTGGCTGCGCACCCAGGTGGCGGCCGGTGCGCAGGTGCGGCTGGTGATGTGGGCGCAGCGCGCCGAACTGGTGGCACGCGCCCAGGCCGCCAGTGCCAGCCTGGCCGCCTGGCTGAACGAGGCGGGACTGCAGATGGCCGGCCTGCAGGTGATCCACGGCGCACCGCCAGAGCCGGTCGCACCGTCGCAAGGTGTCCCATCCAGCGGCCGGCTGGTGGACGTGCGCGCATGAACCGCCGCGGCGCCCACCCCTTGCGCGAAGCGGTCGCCCTGGCCTACGGGCCGCGTACGACCCCGGTGGTCACGGCGCGCGGCGAGGGCGAGGTGGCGCAGCAGATCATCGAGGAGGCACGTCGCCAGGGCGTACATGTGTCGGAGGACCCGGCGCTGCTGTCGCTGCTGTCCCGGGTGGACATCGACGAGGCCATACCGCCCGAGGCCTATACGGCGGTGGCGGTGGTGTTGTCCTGGGTGTACTGGCTGCGCGGGATGGAGCCAGGCGACGAGAAGCGCCTGCAGCCAGGGGCGGGTGACCCGCGGGATCAGGCTTCGCTGTAGACCCGTCGGCCGCCACGCCGGGCCATCTGGCCGAGCCGGTCGTACAGGTCGACGGATGCCGTCGAATCGATGGATTGCAGTGAGCGCAGGGCCGCGCTCACCACCTCGAGCTGGCGGGCCACCAGCATCTCGTTGCGCCGGTAGTCGCTGCGGCAGGCCTGCAGCAGCGACACCACTTCGTTCCAGGCCGCTGGGGGCTCGGGCAGGGCCGCGACGGCGTTGGCGACGACCTGGAGGGACTGCAGCAGGTCCACCTTCTGGTCCTGGATCATTTCCAGGCGATCGAAGGACTGGCTGCGCAGCGCCTCGAATTCGGCCTGCAGCAGCTCGCCGAGCGCACGGGCCTGCGCCTGCGCGGCCTGCAGGTCGGGCAAGGCGGGTGCCGTGGCCGGGGCGGGGACTGCCGGTGTCATCGCGTCATTCGCGGATCATCTGCTCGAGGGCGAGGAAGCTCTCGGCCATGCGGCGAGCGTCCAGCGGGTACTGTCCGTTCTGGATGGCCTGCTTGATCGCATCGACCTTCACGCGGTCGAACGAGGTCTCGCCGGGCGCCTGGCGCGCCACGGCGCTGAGTTCCACCTGGTCGTCGGCGGGCGGCGCGGGCGCCACGGCTTTGGGGGAGGCGCCTTCCGTCCTCTCGGCCTTGTCGGCGCGCTCGGCGATCTGGCGCTCCACCGCATTGGCGGAGGCCATCCGGTTCCATTGCGTGATGGGATTGGTCATGATGGCTCTTTCTGCACTCCCGGACACAAAGCCGGGCATGGCTTGTCAGAGGAGTCGGTGAGGCCGGGAAAAACTTGAGGCGCTTCCATCGATTTTTCTTCCCAGTCTTGCATTTCACAGGCCCTGCGCCGAATTCGGGCCGTTGACGGTGGCCGAGACGACCCGGCCCGATTCCCGGTTGCGCAGGCGGACCGTATCGCCCATCCGGCCATCGTCCAGGGCTTCCATCCGTGCCGACACGACCAGCCCAGGCACCGTGGTCCAGGTCGTCAGGACGATCTGGCCGCGCTTGACCAGCGGCGGCGCGGGCGGTGGCGGGGGCGACTGGACGCGGGCAGCGGGGCTCGTGTAAGCCGAAAGCAGGGGCCGATTCGCATCGGCGGCCGGTCCTGGGCCTGCCGGTTCCGAAGGCCGAGGCGGCCATGTCACCCGAAGGTACACCTGCCAGTTGCTGTCGGGGCAGCGTGCCCGCAGCATCGAGTCATTGCCCGCGATGGGCTGGTCGAACTGCCAGCCGCTCGCGCAGCCCCGGGACTGAACCCGGGCGTCCAGCGGTTGGATGACGACGGCGGAGGCGCTGACTTGATGCCGTCCGGACAACCAGGCCTGCGCGCGCCCGACCAGGTCGCCTTCACCTCCTGCCGCGGCCTGGGCGTGGGCCAGGCCCGCGAAGGCGGCCAGGCAGGAGGCTGCAGCACAGGCGGCGAGGCGGAGTGAGATGGATGGGAGGCACGGCATTTGCAGTTCCTTGGTGGGGTGTGGGTTTTCCGACGCTCCGTTTCGATACCGATCCATCAGCAAGATCAAGGCCAATCATGGACATCCCGCTTCCTACGACGCCCAGCACCTCGACGGTGACCGTTCGCCGCGGCGACACCCTGGTGGGCCTGGTCACCTCCCATTACCGCAGCCAGGGCGTGACGCTCGACGGACGCCAGGCCTTCCTGGTGGCGCTGCAGGTGGCCAAGGGCAATGCGATCGCCGACCCGTCTCGGCTGCAGCCTGGACAGGCGGTGAGGCTCGACAACCTGCCGGACGCCCAGGAACTGGCGGGAGGTGCCCGTGCGGCCACCGCCCAGGCACCGGTATCGACCGCCCAGGTGTTGGCCAGCCGACAGTCCCAGCCCGTGCTCGAGCGAACCCTGAGCCGGGCGGTCGAACGGGGCTTCATTCCACCGCGCGAACTGGATGCCGTGCGCGAGCGCGTGGAGCGCATGGCCAGCGACTACGGATTCGACCCGGATGATTTCGCCCGGGTGTCCCTGATCGAGAGCGACGGCCTCAATCCCTCGGCGAGCAACGGAAGCTGCCACGGCATCATCCAGTTCTGTGGCGGGCCCGGGCGGGGCGCGGCCAGCGTGGGTTACGCCGCCAACCCACAGCAGATCCGCAAGATGAGCGTGCTGCAGCAACTGGACCTGGTGGACCGGTACTTCCAGGACGTGGGGTTGCCGCGAGGCGGCCGTATCAGCCTCGATGAGCTGTACCTGGCCGTGCTGACCCCGGCGGCACGGGCGCAGCGCGCCAGCGATGCGCCCCTGCCCATCGCCGGCACCCAGGCGCGCGTCCTGTACGAGGGCGGCCAGCGCGAGGCTGGCATCACCCGGCGCTCGATTGCCCAGGGCCTGCAGCGGCATGCCCAGGGGCTGCTGTCCCAGGCGCCGGACCCGTCGGCGGCGCCATCCGCCGCGGGCGGCGCCAATTGGCCGTCGATGCGGCAATGGGTTGCCGCCAGCTACATCGAAAGGCGTTGATTTGAGGTGAATCGAGCGTGGCACAGGTCTTGCAGAAAACGGCCGGTTGCTGGATTTCTTGAGGCCTTCGTGTCGGGAATCCGGCGTGTGTCCGGTCCGCTGCCGTCAATCCGAGGAGCGCAGATGAATTTGCTGAATGGTGCCCTGGGCATCCACGAGCAGGCCCTGCAGGTCAGGACCCGGCGGTTGGAGCTGCTCGCCCAGAACATCGCCAACGCGGATACGCCCAACTTCAAGGCGCGCGACATCGACTTCAAGGCGGTGCTGTCCGAAGTGGGCTCGCAGCCGACTTCGATGGCGGCCACGCGCGCGGGCCACTACCACGACGGTGAGGCCCCGGGATCCGATGGCCTGCGGTACCGCATCCCTTTCAACACCGCCATGGACGGCAACACCGTGGAAATGAGCGTGGAGCAGGCCCAGTACGGCAAGGCCGCGGCCCAGTACCAGGCCACGCTCAGCTTCCTGGAAAGCCGTGTCAGCGGCATCCGCAAGGCCTTGCGCGGCGACTGAAGGAGCAAGTAGGACATGGCATTCGACAACATCATCGGCATCGCGGGCTCGGCCCTCAATGCGCAGCTCACGCGCCTGAACGCCACGGCGTCGAACATGGCCAACGCCGGCACCGTCGCCGGCACCGAGGCCGAGGCCTTTCGTGCCAAGCGCATGGTCTTCAAGTCGCTGGTCGACGAGCAGATGACCCAGGCGGGCAGCCCCTACGCCGGCGGCGTGCAGATCGAGCGCGTGATCGATGACCCGGCCTCGCCGCGCCTGGTGTTCCAGCCGAACAACCCGCTGGCCAACAAGGACGGCTACGTCTATCAATCCAACGTGAGCGAAGTCAGCGAGATGGTCGAAATGATGGCCGCCGCCCGCTCCTACCAGAACAACGTCGAAGTGATCAACACGGCTCGCCAGCTGATGTCGCGCACGCTCGACATCACCAAGGCCTGAGGAAGCGACCGTGACTGTCACCGCCACCGCTGGAAAGACCGCCGCCGAGCTGCTCGGGATCACCAGCTACGAAACCGCCAAATCCACCGCGGCGAGCAGCAAGTCGAGCAACGAGATGGGCAAGCAGGACTTCCTGACCTTGTTCACCGCGCAGCTCAAAAGCCAGAATCCGCTGGACCCGGTCAAGAACGAGGCCTTCGTGGCCCAGCTTGCCCAGTTCTCACAGCTCGAGGCCATGACCAACATGCAGACCTCGATGGAGTCCCTGGTGTCGGCGACGACGGGCGAGCGCATGCTCACCGGCGCCGCCCTGATCGGCAAGACCATCCCGATCGCCACCGGTGACGCCCAGCTCACCGCAGGGGGCTCGGTCGCGGCCAGCATTGACCTGCCCAATGGCGCCAGCGGCGTGAAGGTGCAGATCAGGAATGCGGCGGGCGCGGTGGTCCAGGAACTGATCGCCGGCGCGCAGACTGCAGGCACGCTGGACTTCGCCTGGGACGGCAAGGATAGCGCCGGCAGCGCCGCGCCGGCTGGAAGCTACAAGCTGACCGCCACCGCCGTGGTGGGCGGTGCGACCCAGAACGTGGGCGTGCAGACCCTTGCCACCGTGCGTTCCATCATGACCGACCCGGCCACGGGCGACCTCAAGTTGCAGGTGGAGGGTGGAACCTCGATCTCGCTGTCGTCCGTCAAGCGCATCAGCCAGTAAGCGCCACCATTCCAGGAGCATCCAAGCATGTCGTTCTATACCTCGCTGACCGGCCTGAACTCGGCGACCGCGCAGCTCGCGGTCACCTCCAACAACATCGCCAACGTGGGCACCTCCGGCTTCAAGCGCTCGCGTGCCGACTTCGGCGACATCTTCTCGACCTCGCCGCTGCAGAAGTCCTCGTCCAACATTGGCCAGGGCGTGTCGCTCAAGCAGGTGAGCCAGGAGTTCTCCCAGGGCAACATCGGCACCTCCGGCAACGCGCTGGACCTCGCGATCACGGGTGATGGCTTCTTCCCGCTCAAGTCGCCCGATGGCCTGCAGGCCATCTACACCCGCAACGGCTCGTTCACGCTGAACGACCAGAACAACGTGGTCAATTCCACCGGCCAGCGACTGCTCGCCGCGTCGGTGGACTCGTCCGGCAAGGCCGACCTGACCAACATGTCGCCCCTGGTGATCCCGCCCAAGACGTCGGGCCAGGCGGTGGAAACCACCAAGATCCAGTTGGGCCTGAATCTGCCCGCCGATTCGGAAACCATCAACGGCGTCTTCGACCGCTCCAACCCGGCCACCTACAACAAGAGCACCGCCCTGACCGTGTACGACTCTGGCGGTAACGGCTACCTGGCCACCGTCTACTACGTGAAGACGCAGAACGCCAGCCAGGGCAGCCCGTTCTCCAAATGGCAGACCAACTTCTTCGTCGGTGACACGCAAGTCAAGCCGGCGCTGCAACAGGCCACCAACATCACGGGCAGCACCCTGTACGTCAACAAGTATGGCGATGTGCTCCCCAAGACGGACAAGAGCGTCAAGCCCAGCTCCGGCACCACCGAGATGTACACGCTTGACCAGCTCACGGACAGCCGGGCCTCGACGCCTGCGACGGCCGTCGGCGCGAAGCTCGCGTCGACCATCCTCTCGAGCAACAAGTTGAACGTTGCGGCCGGGGACACGGTGTCGTTCAAGATCAACGTGGACGGAGCCAGCGAGGACCAGGAATTTTCCTACACGGCTGTCGCAGGCGACACGGACCCCGACACGCTGGCACGCAACCTCACGGTGAAGATCAACAACACATTGGGCGTCATTCCGGTCAAGTACCAGAGCACGACCACGGTAGGTACCGGCGCACCCACCGTGACGACGAGCGCCACCGGCACGCCGGGGACCACCGCGACAACCGACACGGCAGGCGTCACCACGACGGTCGTGACCGAGAAAATCGATGACCGCCGCTACGGAGTCACCGTCGAGTTCGATGCCGATACCGGGCGCTTCCAGGTGTCCTCCGGGACCACCGGCGATGGCTCGAGCATCAAGATCTCGGCGCCCGGCGGCAAGGCGGCCGACCTGCTGGGCTTCACGGTCGACCTCGAGACCCTGACCGTCGACGCGTCGACGTCGCTGGCGGTTCGCGGAAAGCCCAGCAGCCCGGCGGTGCAGATCGGCGATGCCATGACGATCAACACCACCAAGAACATCTCGGTCACTTCGGGCAACTCCGAGTTCCAGGTGTCGGTGGACGGTATTTCCGGAACCGTCACGCTGGACTACCCGGCTTCCTACACGGTGCAGAACCTGGCCAGCCTGCTGCAGCAGAAGATCAATGCCATCGTCGACCCCGAGTCCAAGCGCCAGATCGCCGGCGTGACGGTGGAATTCGACGACAAGACCAAGCAGCTGAAGTTCACCACAGGCACCGCGGGTGACAACAGCTCGATCCAGGTCACCGGCAGTTCCGACTGGGGACTGGCCGATACGGAAATGCAGTTCGGCTCCACCTCCAACTGGATCAAGCTGACCCAGTACACGGAAAACGGCGCCCTGCAATATGTCCGCAACGGCTCCCAGACCGAAGACCCCTCGGACCTGTCGTCCGACACCGAGTGGTGGCCCATCTTCCTGGACCGTGGCGAGCTGAGCTTCGACCTGACCGGCAAGCCCGTGTCCCCGCTCAATCCCATGGAGTTCGAGACGGCGTTCCTGGAGGGCGGCAAGGGCGCGCTGACCATGTCCATCGACTTCACCCAGTCGACCCAGTACTCCAGTCCGTTCGCCGTGCTGTCGCAGTCCCAGGACGGCGCGCCCGAGGGCGAGCTGATGGGCCTTGACATCGGCGTGGACGGCCTGGTCAGCGCCACCTACTCCAACGGCTCGCAGCAGTCGCTGGGCAAGATCGTGCTGGCCAACTTCTCCAGCCCCAAGGGCCTGCGCCAGATCGGTGACGCCAGCTACCTGGCCTCCGCCACCTCCGGCGATGCCAAGATCGGCGAAGCCGGCTCGGCCGGCTTCGGCTCGATCCGCGCCGGCGCCACCGAGCGCGCCAACGTGGACCTGACGCAGGAACTGGTGGACCTGATCACCGCCCAGCGCAACTTCCAGGCCAACGCCAAGGCCATCGAGACCTCGTCGACGATGACGCAGGCCATCATCAACCTGCGGTCCTGATCCCGCTGCAGCGCTAGCGCCCCATGGACCGTCTAATCTTCACCTCCTACAGTGCCATCAACGAGAAGGCGCTGGAGCGGCAGGCCATCGTCAACGAGATGGCCAACGTATCCACCGTCGGCTTCAAGCGGAGCTTCGACGTGTCGCTGCGTTCGATCAAGGTGGAGGGGGCGGGCTTCGACACGCGTTTCCAGACGCAGGCGGTGGCGCGCGACGTCATCAACCTCGAGCCTGGCGCGCTGATGGTGACCGGCAAGCCCCTGGACGTGGCCATGCAAGGCAGCACCGTCATGGGCGTCGAGGCGCCCAATGGCCAGCTGGCCTTCACGCGGCGCGGTGACCTGCGCGTCAACGCGGGCGGTGTGCTGGAAAACGGCTCCGGCCACGCCGTTCGCGGCGCTGGCGGACCCATCGTGGCCCCTGCGGGCTTCGAGGTCAGCGTCGCGGAGGACGGCACGGTGTACGCCCGCGACCCGGCCCAGCCCGCGGCAGCGCCCGCCCTGATCGGCCAGCTCCTGCTGCGCGATGCCAGCCAGCAGGCGCTCACGCGCCGCGAAGACGGCCTGCTGGGCCCCCAGGGCCAGGCGCCCGGCAGCGATTTCGCCAGCGGCCCGCAGCGGCCGGCCCTGGTGACCAAGGCGCTGGAAGGCAGCAACGTCAATGCGATCTATGCGATGACGCGGATGATCGACCACTCGCGCAGCTTCGAAGCCCAGATTCGCGCCATCAAGGAGGCCAAGAGCCTCGACGAGAGCGGCGCGACCCTGATGAAGAACACCTGATTCAACGATTGAAGGAGAGCGCTCATGGACGCTTCGATGTGGATTGCCAAGACCGGCCTGGACGCGCAGCAGACGCGCATGGCGGTCATCTCCAACAACCTGGCCAACGTCAACACCACGGGCTTCAAGCGTGACCGCGCCTCCTTCGAGGACATGCTTTACCAGAGCGTGCGGCAGCCGGGTGCCCAGGTCGCGGCCGACGCGCAGTCGCCCACGGGCCTGATGCTGGGCACCGGCGTGCGGCTGGTCGCGACCGAGAAGACGCACACCCAGGGCAGCCTGACCACCACCAAAAACGCGCTGGACATCGCGATCCAGGGCACCGGCTTCTTCCAGATCGCGCAGCCTGATGGCACGACGGCCTACACCCGCGACGGCGCCTTCAAGATATCGTCGACCGGTCAGGTCGTCACGGCCAACGGCGCCGCCCTGGTCCCCGCGATCAATATCCCCGCGAACGCTGCGAGCATCACGATCGGGCAGGACGGCATCGTAAGCGTCGAGCTGCCCGGTACCACCGCGCAGCAGCAGATCGGCCAGATCACCCTGGCGCGCTTCGCCAACCCGGCCGGCCTGCAGTCGCTGGGCCAGAACCTGCTGCGCGAAACGCCCGCCAGTGGCGCGCCGCAGGTCGGCGCGCCCACGGTGGCAGGCGCCGGCAGCCTGGCCCAGGGCGCGCTGGAAGCCTCCAACGTCAACGTCGTCGAGGAAATGGTCAGCATGATCGAAACCCAGCGGGCCTACGAGATCAACTCCAAGGCGATCTCCGCGGTGGACGGCATGCTTCGGTTCCTGAACCAGAACCTGTGAGGAATGGCCATGATGCTTCGCCTGATTCCCGCCTGCGTTCTGGCCGCGGCCCTGGCGGGCTGCGCCTCGATGGACGATCCGCCGGCTTCCATGGCCGACCACAGTCCGGTCGCGCCGATTGCGCGCCCGGTCGCGCCGGTGGCCACCGGCGGCATCTACCGGCCGGGCGTCAGCGAGGGGCTGATCGGCAGACTGCGCAGGTTCGAGCCGGGTGACGTGCTCACCGTGCTCCTGAACGAGTCGACCCAGGCCGCGCGCGCGGCCACCGCCAACGTCAGCCGCGGATCCAAAAATGATGTCGTGCCCTCTGGACTTACCAGCCGTGTCGCCGGCCTCAATTCCGCCCTGACGGGGCTCAACCTGAACTCGGCCAACGTCGAAAGCAAGGGCGAAGGCTCTGCCGACCAGAGCGCCAGCCTCACCGGGTCCATCACCGTCACGGTGGTGGAGGTGCAACCCAATGGCAACCTGATCGTGCGTGGCCAGAAGCAGATGGCCCTCACCCAGGGCAGCGAGGTCATCCAGGTCTCCGGCATCGTGCGTCCCGAGGACGTCGCGCCCAACAACACCGTGCAATCGCGCCGCTTGGCCGATGCGCGCTTCACCTACCAGGGCGGCGGCGAGATCGCCAGCGCCACCCGGGCGGGCTGGGGCACCCGCGCCATCCTGAAATTCTGGCCGTTCTGACCGCGATGAAACGACTCCTGCGCCCCCTGTTGCTCGCTGCCCTGGTTCTGGGCGCCTCGTCCGCCTTCGCGGAGCGCGTCAAGGACCTGGCCTCACTGGCCACCGCCCGCAGCAACCAGCTGGTTGGCTACGGACTGGTCGTTGGCCTGCAGGGCACCGGCGACGGCGGCGATGTGTCCTTCACCCTCCAGAGCATGCGCGCCCTGCTCACGCGCATGGGGGTGAGCATCGACGGCCCGTTGTCGGACTTCGAGGCCGTGGCCACCAGCGCCAAGATGGATATCAAGAACACCGCGGCGGTGATGATCACGGCGGAGTTGCCCGGCATGTCCAAGCCTGGCCAGCGGATCGACGTCAACGTATCGGCCATCGGCAAGTCGACCAACCTGCGCGGTGGCAACCTGCTGCTCACCGCGCTGCGTGGCGCTGACGGCGAGGTGTATGCCCTGGCCCAGGGCGCGCTCACGGCCACCGGCATCGACCAGAGCGGCGCCGGCTCGAAGGTGAGCATCGGCGTGCCCACGTCGGCCCGTATCCCCGGCGGCGGGCAGGTCGAACGCGAGGTCGATAACCCGTTCGACAAGGCGGACCACATCGTCCTGAACCTGCGCGAAGCCGACTTCACTACCAACAGCGCCATTGTCAACGCGATCAACCGCCGCTTCGGCTCCGAACTGGCCCGGTCCATCGACGGCACGGCCATCGCCGTGCAGGCGCCTCAGGAGATGAGCCAGCGCGTAGCCTTCGTCAGCGCGGTCGAGAACCTGGAGGTCACGCCGGGCGAGCCGACGGCCCGCGTCATCGTGAACGCGCGCACCGGGACGGTCGTCATCAGCCGCAACGTGCGGGTGACGCCGGCGGCGGTCTCGCACGGCACGATCTCCGTGGCGATCTCGGCCACCAACGAGGTGTCCCAGCCCGGGCCGTTCAGCCAGGGTCAGACGGCGCCCGTGCAGAACGCGGCGATCACCGTCACCGAGGGCAAGAACCCCATGTTCCTGTTCCAGCCGGGCGTGGACCTGCGCCAGATCGTGGATGCGGTCAACCAGGTGGGGGCTCCGCCGTCGGCGCTGATCGCCATCCTCGAGGGCCTGAAGGGGTCTGGCAGCCTTCGCGCCGAACTGATCGTCCAGTGAGCCACGAATTTCCATGAGCGATTCCCTCCTGCCGTCCCGCGTTTCCGGCTACCACGACTTCGGTGGCCTGGCCGGCCTGCGCGGCGATGCGGCGCAAGGGGCTTCCGGCGCCCTGCGCGAGACGGCCAAGCAGTTCGAGGCGCATTTCATCCAGAACATGTTGAAGACCATGCGCGAGTCCGTCGAGCGCAGCGACCTCACGGAAAGCCGCGAGGCCGACATGTTCCAGGACCTGATGGACAAGGAAGTCGCCACCAAGATGGCCGAGCGGGGCTCGCTGGGCCTGGCGGACATGCTGGTGCGCAACATGGCCGAGCGCGCCGAGCCGACGGCGCATGAGGCGCTGGGTGAGCGCGAGAAGGCCTGGCCGCCGCGGGCGCAGCCCCTTTCGTTGAAAGGCGATTCCGGCGGGTTGCCCTTGCCTGAAAACCACAAGGGCGGCCTGCCGTTGAAGGCGCGTGCGCTGGTGAAGGGAATCGGCGATGAGTGACATCCTGGGGATTGGCAGTTCGGGTATCACCGCCTACCAGCGGGCGCTTGCCACAGTTTCCAACAACATAGCCAACACCAACACGGTCGGATATTCACGTCAAGACGTCAGTATCGCCGCCAACGCGCCGCGGCTGGTAGGAAGCAACTACCTGGGTACCGGCGCTGTTTTCAGTGGCGTACGTCGCCAGTACGACGCATTTGTCGAATCGAACCTTCGCAACAGCAACGCCGACCTCCAGAGCCAGGAACCGATGGTGTCCTATGTCAATCGCCTGATCGACGTGATGGGCGACGAGAGCATCGGACTGACGGCGGCGATGAACCAGTTCTTCAAGTCCGGCCGCGACCTCGCCAGCGACCCTGCCTCGACGGTCCAGCGCAGCACCTTCCTGCGTGATGCGGATGGCCTGGCCGCTCGGTTCCGCCAACTGGCCACCCAGCTTGAGCTGCTGGATACGGAGACCCGCCAAGCCGTCCAGACCGATGTTGGGGAAATCAACTCGTTGACACGTCAATTGGCGGTCGTCAACAAGCAGCTGACCAAGCAGGCGACCCTGGAGCGCCAGCCGTCCGAGCTGCTGGACCAGCGGGATCTGCTGCTTCGCGACCTGTCGTCGCTGACCGCACTCAAGACGAGTTTCAAGCCCAACGGTGAAGTCCTGGTGACTGTCGGTGACGTTGTCAGCCAGGGCGTGCTGGTCGAAGGTTCGAGCTCGTATGACATCGGCCTTGCCGGAGGCAGTTCTGCCGACGCCAGCGAGCTGCGGTTCGTGCTCGATCCCTATTCGGAGCCCAAGAGCCTGCCGAACCTCCTGTCTGGCAAGGTGGGCGGCACGCTGGCATTTCGAGAGCAGGTGCTTGATCCGGCCATGGAAGCACTGAACAACCTGGCCAAGGTTCTGAGTACGGAAGTCAATGCTGCCCATCGCAGCGGCATCGACGTTGAAAGCCGCTTGGGCCAGGACCTGTTTGTCATCGCCGATAACCCGCGCGGTGCTGCGGCGGGTATCTCGGTTGCGCTCACCGACGCCAGCCGGGTGGCTGCGGCCAGCCAGTTCCGTGTGATCGACGATCCGCTGAACACTGGTGAAGCGCAGGCCACCATCCGGTGGCTGGCGCCCTCGTACGGCGGGCCGACAGGCTTGTACCGCTCCCTCGCGGATGGTAAGGTGCCGGCCCTGCCTGATGAGGCGCTGAGCATCGGTACGGCGCGTCCTTTCGTTCCCCTGGGCGTTGCAGCGCAGGGCATGACCAACCTGGTGGTCACCCTGCAGCAGCAGATGGAGGTGACCACCACGGCGGCCGATGGCTCGAGGAAGGTCAGTCGTGTCAACGTGCCGGTCGACGGCCAGAGCCTGCAGGTGCTCACCCGGGATGGACGGCACCTCCTGGGCAAGGCACTGGATGCGAACCAGCAGCAGCTGCTGATGAGGACTGCCAATGGCATCGAGGCTGGCGCGACCTACGATGCCTCGAACATCAACCGCAATCGCAGCTACCTGGACATGGACCTGTTCCTCGGTGCGCGGGCGCCGGTGCAGCAACTGCAGCAGTTCGACACGGAGACCGGCCTCGCGGCGGACCCGCTGCCTGCCGCGGCGGTGCTGCTCGGACGACCGTTGCCGGCCGGCTTGGAGGGCCCGATCGCGGCCGGCAGGTATACCCTCAATGGCGCTGCCCTGCCGGCGCTCGCATCCGGCGGACCGCTTACTGCGGCGGACGTCGCCACCTGGATCAATGATGCCGGGGCGGGTGTCATGGCCACCGTCACGGCGGATGGCGCATTGCGGCTGGCGCGGCCTGACACTGATCTCACCAACGACATCCGCTTCGGCCTGGGTGTCGACGGGCAGCCCTCCGACCTGACCCGGCTGGGCTTCGACGCGGCGGTCCATGTCAACGGCGTGGCGGCCGACGACCTGCTGATCTTCGTGACCAGCACGGCGCCTGCGACGACCATGGCGACGGTTTCGGCGCAGTTCACCGAAGCGGTGGGCGACATGAAACAGGCCTTGCGTGGCCTGGGCCTGAAGGTGCACTTCACCGACAGCGACACCTACGAGATCATCGAGACCGGCACGAACACCGTGTTGGCCATGCGCGATTACGACCCGATCTTGGCGTCCCTGGAGTTTCGCGGGCTGAGGCTGGCTTTTTCATCGGCGCCGAAAGCGGGCGACACCTTCACCATCGACGGCAACCGTGACGGCATCGGCAACAACGAAGCGATGCTGGAGATCGTCGCGCTGGAGAACAGCCGGCTCATGCCGGGTGGCCTGACCATGACTGAGGCTTACATCGAGCGGGTCAACGAAGTCGGAAACGTAGCCCAGCAGGCGTCCATCTCCCGTGATGCGCTCAAGGTCGTCCACGAACAGGCGGTGGAATCGCGCGATGGCGTTTCTGGCGTCAGCCTGGACGAGGAGGCGGCCTCGCTGGTGCGCTTCCAGCAGGCTTACCAAGCGAATGCCAAGGTCATGCAGGTGGCCAACGACCTGTTCGATGCGATCTTGCAGGTGCGCTGATAGGAGTTACTCTTGAAAGTCTCGACCTCCTTCCTGTTCGACCGCGCCACCGAGCGCATGGCGACCATCCAGAACCGGCTGTCCACCACGCAGGCGCAACTGGCGGTGTCCAAGCAGATCCTCTCGCCCAGCGACGCGCCCGACAAGGCCGCCGCCATCCAGCGCCTGCGCGGGGAGATCGAGCGCCAGGAAAGCCACTCGGGGACACTCCAGGTGGCGCTGCAACGTTACACCGCCGAGGAAACGGCGTTGAGCTCCTCCAATGACATCCTGATCCGGCTCAAGGAACTGAGCCTGCAGGCGGTCAATGACACGGTGGGCCAGGATGATCGCCAGGCCATCGCTGTGGAAATGAAGGCCCTGCGCGACCAGCTCCTGAGCCTGGGCAACAGTCGGGATGACAGCGGCAACTACCTCTTCTCGGGCACCCGGGTCGGTACCCCGGCGTTCGCGCAGGACACCAGTGGTGTCGTCGTCTACCAGGGCGACCAGACGCAGACGCGAATTCCCGCGGGGGTGGAACGAACCGTGGCCTACACCCGTGCGGGGACCGATGTCTACGCGAGGGTTGTGCGCGCGGACGATGATGGCGAGCGCCGCAGCGTGGGATTTTTTGACTCGCTCGACCAGTTGATCGGAGCGGTCAGGAACAGCGACACGGACGCCATGCAGACCGGCATCGATGAAATCGACCAGATGCAGTTCGGGATGAGCCTGGCCATCGCCAAGACCGGGTCGGACCAGCAGGTCGTCCAGTCCCAGATGGATGTCCTGGATGAGACCGCCTTGCGCCTGAAATCCACCTTGTCCGAGATTGAGGACCTGGATTACACGGAGGCCGTCACGCGGATGAACAAGGAAATGCTTGCGCTCGAATCGGCCATGGCCAGTTTCAGCAAGATTTCCGGATTGAGTCTTTTCAATTACATCAGCCCCTGATGATGGTGCGACCCCTCAAGATCTGCCTGACCGGGCCGATCCCCACTGGTCGCGGCTTGCCGCGGTGTGACACGCCATGAGTACCTCCAGCATCGTCAGCGCCCTGGGCGCGGGTTCCGGCATCGATATCAAGGCCCTGGCCGAAAGCCTGGTTGAGGCGTCGCGCGCGCCGACCAAGGAGCGTATCGACGCACGCGTCACGCAAACGGAGGCGAAGATTTCGGGCTATGGCGCCATGAAGTACGCGCTGTCCGACCTGAAGGCCGCTTTCGAGGCGATCAACGATGCCAGTGATTTCAGCTCCTTGACGGCGGCCAACAGCCAGCCGACCTCGTTTGGTGTCAAAACCACGGCGAGTGCGGCTGCGGGTACCTACAGCCTGTCGGTGACCCAGCTGGCTCAGGGCCAGCGCAGCGTCGGCAGTTTCAGCTCGCGCAGCCAGTCGCTCAACGCCGGCGAGCCCTTCTGGCTCAACCTCAATCTTGCGGGCACGGCAGCCAGCCCGGTCAAGGTGGCGACACCGACGCCCGCAGGCATCGTCAGTGCGATCAACGGGGCCAAGCTGGGCGTCACCGCGCAGATCATCGACACGGGTGCCAATGGCGTTGCCGTTGTCGTGACCGGCCCGGAGGGCGATGTCAATGATTTCACCCTGTCGGCCTTCACCAATGGGGCGGACAACCTGCCTTCCGCGGTCGCGGTGCCAGATGTGGACTTTTCCGCCACACCGCAATCCGCGGTGGATGCCCGATTCACGCTCAATGGCCTGCCCATCACGCGCACGACCAACCAGGTCAGCGACGTGATCGAGGGCGTGACCCTGGAGCTGTACACCACCACGTCGGGCACCGCCCGGCTGGACCTGCAGCGTGACACCTCAGGCATCAAGTCGAAGGTACAGGCGCTGGTCACGGCCTACAACGCCCTGCAGGACTCCCTCGACGTCCTGGCGGACCGCGACAGCGAGGTGGAGACCTTTGGCGGAGCGCTGGCGGGCGACACGCTGCTGCGCGGCATCCGCAGCCAGGTTCGTTCCATCTTCACCACCGAGTCCTCCACGCCCGGTGTCGACGTGAGTTATGCCCGTCACGCCGGCCTGAGCCTGGATCGATCGGGCCGCCTGACGCTGGATGAGGGAAAGCTCGACACCGCGCTGACGGACAAATTCGATCAGACGATGGTGATGTTCAGCGCCGGCACCAGCAACAAAAGTGTCTATGGCGTGGACAGGGCCGGTCTGGCTGGCGACGCCGTGCGCCGCATCGACAAGATGCTGCGCTCGAATGGCCTGATCGAAGGGCAGATCAGCACGGCCAACAAGCGCCTGGAAGAATACAGCGCCGACCTCGCCCGCCTCGAGGAGCGCATGGAGAAGCTGCTGGCGCGTTATACCCGACAGTTCGCAGCCATGGACGATATCGTGGGGCAATCGAGCAGCACCCGCAGCAGCCTGGAAAGCAGCCTGGGCAGCATGCTGTCGGCGTACTCCAAGCGCTGACGCCCGGCGGCGGCCTTTCGGCCACCCTCAAGTTTTTTCTGCGGCATCCGATTCCGCCAGTGCCCCCCAGGATTTTCGGGGTGTGTGGGGCTCGTTGCCAGGCGCACCAGCGCCATGCCGGGCCGGAAAGGACTCAGTATGAGCGCAGAAAGCATTTCGACCGTGAACGCCGCAGCCGGGCAGCGCCCCGCTGCGGCTGTTGCGCCCGCCCCCGCTGCCGGCGTGGAGAAGGCCGCTGTGGCCAGCCAAGGGGCCAAGGCACCCGACGTGCCCAGGAAGGCCGAGATCGATTTCGATCCCAAGCAGCGCCGGGCGGAGCTGCAGGACGCGATCGACCGACTCAACGACCAGATGCGCCAGAACGGCCGGGCGCTGGAATTCGGCGTCGACAAGGTGCTCGACCGGACTGTCGTGACTGTCAAGAACAGCGAGACCGGCAAAGTGGTTCGGCAGGTCCCTGACGAGACCGTGCTTCGCGTGGCGCACCACCTGGAGGAGGTCAAGGGCCTGTTCCAGGATGACCGCATCTGAAGCGCACAAAAATTTGCGAATCCCCCTCAAGCGCGCCGGTTTCGATCCGATTCTGACAACAGCAGGAAATCGAAAACGGCTTTCTGTGGCAATGGGCTGGTACCGCACCCTGTGGCACCCGCCGATCCTGTGAAACCATTTTTGAAGGAGTAAGACCATGTCTGTGATCAACACGAACGTCAAGTCGCTCATCGCCCAAAACTCCCTGACGGTGAACGGCCGTTCTTTGAGCAAGACGATGGAACAGCTGTCCACCGGCAAGCGCATCAACAGCGCGGGTGATGACGCTGCGGGCCTGGCGATCAGCAATAAGATGACCGCCCAGATCCGCGGTCTGAACCAGGCCATCCGCAACGCCAACGACGGCATCTCCCTGCTGCAGACGGCAGAAGGCGCGACGCAGGAAATCACCAACATGCTGCAGCGCATGCGTGAACTGGCCGTGCAGTCCGCCAACGACACCTATTCGTCCGCTGACCGCTCCGCACTGCAGCTCGAGTACGACCAGCTGGCGGAGGAAATCACCCGCATCTCGGACAACACGAAGTGGAACAACATGTCCATCTTCAAGACGTCCGCCTCTGGTGCCATCGGCGCCAGCGGCGTGGTGAAGTTCCAGGTGGGTATCGATGGCACCTCCGGCATGACCATTTCTGCCACGTTTGAGGCGCTCGACGCGACGACCCTGTCGGCGAGTGCCGGCGACCTGACGACGCAGTCGGGTGCACAGTCCGCCCTGACGGCGCTGGATGCCGCCATCACGACGGTCGATACCTTCCGCGCCAAGCTCGGCTCCAAGATCAGCCGCCTGACGTATGCGGCCGACAACCTGGCCAATATCTCGACGAACACCGCCGAGTCGCGAAGCCGGATCCTGGACACCGACTATGCGGCGGCCACGACCGAGTTGGCCAGGACACAGATCATCCAGCAGGCGGCCACCGCGATCCTGGCGCAGGCCAACCAGCAGCCGCAGTCGGTCCTCACGCTGCTGCAGTAACCGCGCCTCGCGCAATCGATGAAGGGAGCCCTGGCGGCTCCCTTTTTCTTGGGGTCGACCCGCGGCGAATCCTTGCCGCCCGGCCGCGGATTGCTCCGGCATGCATATTGCTGATGTGAGCTACCCCTGACGCTCCCCCAACACCGACATGCCCCAGGCGCCCGGATTTTCAGTCATCATTCCCACGCATCGCCGCGCGCAACTCCTGGAGCGCGCGCTGTCCAGCGTCCGCCAGCAGGGCGTCGAAGCCGATGTCGAGATCGTCGTTGTCTCCGATGCCGTCGATGCGGCGACCGATGCTGTCTGCACCCGGTGGCTGACCGGGTGCGACGCCTTTGTCCGGCGCAACGGTGCTCCCGGGCCATCGGCCAGCCGGAACCTGGGCCTGCGTCTGGCGACTGGTCGGCATGTGCTGTTCCTGGACGACGATGATGCGTTGAGCCCAGGGTTCCTCGCCCAGGTCATGAACCACGCCGGCTTCCAGGGCGACCGCTGCTTCTATGTGGATGGCGTGGCCGTCAACGAGAGCCGTCTGGCCTCGGGGCCCGTCGTTCATTCCGAGTCACGGCTGGACCTGCGAGACAGCCTGGACCGGATGGTGTTCGTCAAGAACCAGATCCCGTTCTCCTGCTTCCTGTTTCCGCGCAGCGTTGTCCAGTCCATGGCGTTCGACGAGCATATGCGTGCCTATGAGGACTGGGAGTTCGTCCTGGGCTACCTCGCGCGCGAGTGGCCGGCGCATCTCCCCCTGACCGGGCCGCGCATCCACGTCGTACAGGACGCAACCACCGACCGCCGGGGCAGCAGCGCAGCGGCCAAGGATTTCCGGGCTGTCATGGATTACCTCTATGTGTACCACCGGCATCCGGTCAGCGATCCGCAGCTGCGCGAGCGCCGTTGGCAGATGATGCAGCTGTTTTCGATCCCGCTGCCCGCCGAGGTCTACTGAGCGGATCCATTCCGTTCCCTTGCCAACCCGCCCTTGCGCTCGAACTCCTGCAGGTAGCGGATTTCGCCCGTGGTCCGGTAGGCCTGCTTGAGGGCGTCGCACTCCACCGCACGGGCATACAGGTCGGCCGCCATGCCGCTGGATGCCGGCAGCGAGAAGATGTCGGTGTCCTGGCAGGTGATCGCCTCATCCCTGAGCACCAGGTTCATCAGCAGCGGATAGAGGCATTGCGCCGCCGTCCGGCCGCCAGCGTTACTGCCGAGTGGGCGGTTCAGCGATTGTGCGAGCGGATGGTCGCTGCGTTGTGTCGCGTCGACCAGATGCTGAGCGATCTGCAGCCATCGGTACCACACCGGCTTGCGCGCCAGCAGACTCAATCCATGGACGCTTCGATGCGCTGACTGGATCCACGACGACAGGTCGATCGCCAGGCGGCAATCATCCACGAATGCCTGGGCGATCGGCAGCAATCCCGGGCAGGCCGCTTCCCAGGCGAGGAAGGGGTTGCGGTACAGGCAATGCAGGTCCCAGCAGGCGCTCACCAGCACGACATCGGCACACGAGTCCCCTCGCGCCAGCACGCGCTCGACCCCGGCTGGATCCAGCCCGGTCGATTGCCGGAAGTGGGGCGTGAAAAATCCGTACAACCCGCGTGCATCCAGGCTGGCATGGACCAGGAAATGGCGGATTTCCCGGTGTGTTCGCCAGAGGTCGACCTCCGGTGAGTCTGCGCCGGGCGAATCGATCACCTTGAGCTCGAACTTCTGCGCAACAGGCGGCGAGGGCGGTTGCAGCAGCGCCGCGGTCGGGTTGCCGTGCCGGATACTGTCGAGCACCGACTGCAGCTTGGCCGTCGGCCGGGTCACGAAGGAGTGGCGAAATCCTGCCTGCTGCTTCAGGGCGACCTCGACTACCTTGTCTTCATACGCGGGGTAGCTGTCCGTGGCCAGGTCCTGCATGCCCAGTTCACTGAGCATGCTCAATCCCATCCGCGACACGAGGGTCTTGCCGTACAAGGTGACGATGGGAACCCCGGCGTTGATCACGTCGTTGGAGGTGGACCCGCAGTTGTAAGGGTAGCTGTCGAGGTAGACATCCGCCAGGCCCAGGCGCGCGCAGAATGTTTCGTGGTCGCAGCGGGCCATGAAGACCAGCCGGTGGGTTGCCACGCCATGGTCATGGGCCGCCTTCCTCAGGTTGCTGGTGGTGACCGGGTTGTCATCGATCAGCCACAGGACCGCGCGATCCAGGCGCTGGAGGATCCGCATCCAGCAGGCGAACATTTCCTGGGTGATCTTGTAGACGTTGCCGAACGCCGCCATCACGAACGCGTCGTCGGGCAGGCCGACCTCGTGCCGCGCCACAGGAGGGCGCGACCGCTTTTCGAGGGTCAGGGGAATGTACGAACCCGACACGTGGATCGGCTGCTCGGTGAAGTAGCTCGCGAGTTCCTGGGGCAGGGCCACGGGATCGGCGATCACCTGGTCAAACCAGGGCATGCCGGTCGAGCCCATGTAGCCCAGGTAGGTCATTTGCCGCGGTGCAGGATGCAGCGCGAAGATTCCCGGCCGGGCGCCCGAGCTCAGGCCGTGCAGGTCGATCAACACATCGATCCCGTCCGCGGCGATGGCCTGCGCCGCCTCCCGGTCGGTCATGCGGGAAATATCGGTGAACTGGTCGAACGATTCCCGCAGAGACTGCCGCAGCCCGGTGTTCTCGTCCTTGGTGTAGTCATATGCGTACAGGGCGTACTGCGACCGGTCCAGTCCCTGGATGAATGCCGGCACGAGGAACCCCACCGCGTGCTCGCGCAGGTCGGCCGACACCAGGCCGACGCGCCATCGTGCGCCCGGCAACCGGTTCCTGTCGCACAGCCACTCTTCCTTGAGCGCGTACATCCTGTTGACGAAGCTCTGTGCCGTCAGCAGTTGTTGCAGCGGATCATCTACCAGCGCCAGCATGGCCAGGGGCGACGTACAGCGCAGCATCTCGCTGTGCGAGATGCCGGGCAGGGGCTTGTAGACCGGCCATTTGCAGGCCTTCTGGCGAATGTGGATCCAGTGCTGGATCACCCCGGGTTGGCGCGGGTTGATCGACAGGCTTTGTTCCAGGGCGCGCTCGGCCAGCTCGTAATGCTTGCGGCCCTCATGGACCCGGCCCATGTGGTTGAGTGCAGTGCATTGCAATTCCTGGTCGAAATTCGCGCGCAGGAAGCGCTGCCCCAGGTATTGCCCCCACACCTGCAAAGCGCGTTCCGTCTTGCCCAGGCGCTCGAGCAGCAGGCCTAGGTTCACGCAGGCTTGCCCGAAGCCGGGCTCCAGCCGCAGAGCCTCCTGGTAGGCCTCCAGGGCACGGGCGGTCTGTCCCGTCGCCTGCAGGATGGCGCCATGGTTGAACAGGGCAATGTGCCTGCCCGGACCTCGGGCATTGTCAAGCCACTGGGTGTAGAGCTGGTCTGCGGCCCCGACGTCACCGCGTTCCTGCAGGCCCTGCGCCAGTTCGACGATTTCGGCCAGCGGCCGGTCCGCCATGGCGGGCGCGGAGGCAGCTACCGGGTTGGCTGGCGGTTCGGCGAGTTGTTGGCGTGCGTTCATGGTCGGCATCCGATGGGGTCGTTCGTTGATGCAATAACCACACCAGTGCACGCGCCCGTCGATCCGGCGCCATCGCTGCCGGGATGAATACGCATGGATTCATTCTTTGGCGATCGCGGCCGCCAGGCCCGCTTCGGGCGGCAATTCCTTGCCGGCCCCTGCATCACCGTCGGCAACGTCCTCAAGTTATCGGTGGCCCGACCGATCCTGAGAACGAGTCGCTCGCCACATGCCGCCCGCACCTGTGTCCAGGCGGCTTTCCAGGCGCGACAACCAGACAGGAGCCACGATGACGGTCATTTCTTCGTTCACCCCCAGTGCCATCTCGAGCCTGACCACCAGCCAGGTCTCGGCGCTGACCACGGCCGACGTCAAGCAGCTCACGACCGCCCAGATCCGGGCGCTCAAGAGCGAGCAGATCGCTGCACTGGATACCGAAGACGTTGCGGTTCTCAGTGGAAAGCAGGTTGCTGCCTTCGACGCCGCGGAGCTGTCTGGCGAAGACCAGGCCATCTACGACCGCCTGGCGGTGTTCTCCGGCGCCCAGGTCAAGTCGCTGAGCACGGAGCAGCTGGCAGCGCTGACCACCTCCCATATCGACTCCCTGGACACGGACGACATGGCCGTCCTGACCGCCCGGCAGCTCAACGCCCTGGGTTCGGACCAGGTCTCGGCCCTGTCCACGGACCAGGTCCAGGCGATCTCCCTCAGGCAGGTCAACAGCCTGAGTACGACCTTCATGGCCAGTCTCGACTCGGACCAGGTGAGGGCGATGACGACGGGGCAGATCCGCCTGCTGACGGCCACCCAGATCAGTGCCATGAGCACCGACAGCTTCCTGAGCCTGGAAACCGAAGACCTGGAGGCCCTGACGGTCGCCCAGGTCGGTCGCATCTCCTCCGACATCATCGCGGCCTTCGGGACGGAGCAGATCCAGGTCCTGAGCCGTGCCCAGCTGCTTTCGCTGAACAGCGCCCAGATCCAGGCGATCGAGACCGAAGACCTGGCCGCCATGGGGACGGACCAGCTCAATGCCCTGCGCTCGACGCAGCTGGGCAAGTTCACCTCGGACCAGGTGGCGGCCATCACGACTGAACAGCTGGAAGCGTTTGGCAAGTATCAGCTGAGCAGCTTGTCCACCAGCCAAATGCAATCGCTGACCAGCGAGCAGGTCACCCACCTGTCCACGGACCAGGTCGCCATGCTCTCTGCGGCCCAGTTGAGCGCGCTCAGCACGGATAACCTGACCTTGCTGGATTCCGGGCAGATCCAGGCGATCTCGGTCAAGACCCTCAAGAGCCTGTCGACGGATTTCATCCAGTCGCTGACCACGGACCAGTTCACCAGCCTGCAGAACATCCAGCTGACCAACCTCACGGCCACGCAGCTGCGCAGTATCGAGACCGAGGACCTGGTGGCCCTGAGCGCCACCCAGCTGGGAACCCTGAAGCCGTCGCAGATCGAGCAACTGACGACGGACCAGATCTCGGCCATCACCACGGACCAGATTGCCGGCCTGGGGGGCGCGCAGCTGATGAAGCTGACCAACAGCCAGATGTCGGCGTTGGGCAGTGACCAGGTGATCGCGCTGGAGACGGACCAGATCCGCGCCCTCAGTGCCAGCCAGCTCAATCGCCTGTCGTCCGACGCCGTGGCCGCCATCGAGACGGACGACCTGGCAGCCCTGACCGCAGCGCAGGTCAAGGGCCTGGGGACGGACCTCCTGCAGGCCCTGACGACCGATCAGCTGCAGGGCTTGGGCAGTGACCAGATTGCACTTCTGAGCAATTCGCAGATTCGCGCGCTGGAAAGCGGTGACCTCGCGGTGCTTGGCACCGATCAGTTGCAGGGCCTCCAGGCTACGCAGATTGCAGGCCTGGGGTCTGACAAGGTCAGCGAACTCACCACGGACCAGATTGCCTCGCTGCAGGCCAGCCTGGTTCGTTCCTTCAGCACATCGGTGATCGCCAACCTGTCGACCGCCCAGGTGCAGGCCATGACGTCCGCCCAGGTACAGGGACTGACGGTCGCGCAACTCAACAATTTGACCACTGACGGTATCCAGGCGTTGGATACGGCCGATGTCGCGGCCCTGTCGGCGACCCAGGTCGCCAAGCTGTCCACCACCCAGGTGCAGGCGCTCAACTCCGACCAGGTCAGCTCCCTGCGCGCCACCCAGCTGGCGGCCATGACGTACCAGCAGATCAACGCGCTGGACAACGCCGAATTCGGCCTGCTGGACAGCAGCCAGCTGCAAGGCATCACGGCCCGCCAGTTTGCCCAGATCAACACGGCGCGGATCGCCGAGCTGAACACGGCACAGGTCCAGGCCTTGACGACCGCGCAGGTCAAGTCCCTGGGCGCCGCGACGGTCGGCACCCTGTCCACGGAGCAGGCCCAGGCCCTGACCAGCGACCAGGTCAAGGTCCTAACCACGGCGCAGCTGGCGTCCTTGGGCACGGCGAACATCGTGGCTCTTGACACCGAGGATGTCGCCGCGCTGGTCACCGCGCAGGTCCGCAACCTGACGACGGACGCGGTCAAGGCGTTCACCAGTGACCAGATCACGGCGCTGCGCAGCACCCAGCTCGGCGCGCTGACCGCCGCCCAGCTGGAGGCCTTCGACTCGGGTGAGCTCGCGTTGCTCGACAGCAGCCAGATGAACGGCATCACGGCTTCGCAGCTGGCCAGCCTGTCAACCACCAAGGTGGCTGAATTGACCACGGACCAGATCGCGGGCCTGTCGTCCAGCTACATCGCGGGCCTGACGACCCAGGCGCTGAACCAGTTGTCCACGACCCATATCCAGGCCTTGACCACCAGCCAGGTGCAAGGGTTCAGCATTGGTCAGCTCAATGGCCTGTCGAGTACTCTCGTCAACGCGATGGAAACGCAGGACGTGGCCGCCCTGACGACGGCCCAGATCCGTAACGTGGCGACCAGCTTCATCGCGGCCCTCAACACCGAGCAGGTCAAGTCGCTGCGCCAGTCGCAGCTGGGTGCCATGACCTACAGCCAGATCGGCGCCTTCGACAGCGGCGAGTTCGGCTCGCTGTCCACGGAGCAGATCCGCGGCATCGCGGCAGCGCAGTTCGCCCAGATCGCCAACACCAAGCTGGATGAGCTGGCAACGGATCTGATTGGCGCGCTCACCACGACGCAGATCCGCTCGATGACGGGCAGCCAGTTTGCTTCCCTCGATTCCGAGCAGGTCGGCGCCTTGACCAGCGAACAGCTGGGGGTGATGGCGACTTCTCAGCTCAACAGCCTGGTCGCGTCGGCCGTGGCCAATATCAGCACGGACAAGATTGCGCTCCTGAGCGCCTCGCAGATCGGCGGTCTGTCCACGACCTTCGTGTCGGGACTCACGACCGACCAGGTGGCGGCGCTGGGAACCACGCAGGTCCGTGCCCTGACCTCCACGCAGATCGATGCGATGAATTCGGATCAGATCGCTGCGCTGGAACTGAACTAAAGCCCCCGGAGTATGTCCATGCGAAGCGAATCCATTTCCATTGAGGGTCGCGCAACGGGTGCCTACGCGAGGCATGTCGAAGCCGGTCACGCCGACATCCGCTCGGCGCTGGATGGGCGGGGGGATTACTGGAACGACTATTACAGCCGTGGCCCGCGCAAGTCGCCGCCCTCCCAGTTTGCAGCCTTCATCGCCAGCGAATTCAGCGAGCACGACCTGATCGTCGACGTGGGTTGCGGCAATGGCCGCGACTCGCTGTTCTTCGCCCAGCTCGGATTCGCGACGATCGGAATCGACGGGTCCGAAGCGGCCGTTGCCCACTGCAGGTCGCTGATCGAAGGCTCCGACAGGCCGCTGGAACGCCACTCGTTCATCCAGCGCAACGTGCTGGACCTGCGCGATGACCGGAGTCTCATCGGTCGCATCACGCCCTTGCGAAAGATCATCTATTCGCGATTCTTCCTTCACGCCATCGACACCGACGAGGAACAGGCATTTTTCGATTTCGCGTTCTCCGTCCTGCGTCCGGGTGATGCCGTCGCCGTGGAATTTCGCAGTTCCCTGGACAAGGACCGCACCAAGGTGACAGCTTCACACTACCGCCGTTTCATCGACGTGCAGGTCCTCGTCGATGGTGTCTGTGCACGCCACGGGGCGCGCCTGGACTACGTGGCCGAGGGAACGGGATTCGCGAAGTACAAGGCGGATGACGCGCATGTGTGCCGGCTGGTTTTCTCCGGAACGTCATGATGCGGGTCGACTTGGTCGACGTCATCGACGACTGGTGGTCCCGGCATTACAGTGACATCCCCTGGCTGCGCCAGCCGATCACCATCTCGACATCGGCCGGTTGCCGGGGACATGTGTTCCAGTTCGTCGTGGAGTTAGGTTCGGGCTCGTTGCAACTCACCCCCGGACGGCAGTCCGGCCCTGGCGGGGCCATCGTGGACCTGCCGCCCGATGCCTACCGGCTGGCCCATACACCAGACCGGTTGGGCATCGTCCTTCGCATCGAGGATGGCCAGCCCATAGACCTGATCCGGGTCGAGCAGGTGGGAGACGACTGTCCTGCTGCGCAGCTGGTCTGCCTGGAACACGACGCCGAACAGGGGCAGTGGGAGGTCATCTACAACTCGATCAATCGCGGCAGGCAATTGCAGGCCGACATGCATCAGCTGGTCGACAAGGCGAAGGTTCCCTACAAGGAGGACCTGGTGGCGTTTGTCGCGCATCTGGTCGAGCGTGACTATCGCAAGGCCACCTCGGTCTTTGAACGTTCCGGCCACCTTCGGCGGCATCAGGCCAGCCTTCAGCGCCTGACCGAGCGGTTCGAACTCCAGCTCAATGCGCATGGCATGAAGCGCACCTTCAAGTTCTGGCGTCCGGCTGAAAAGATCGCCTATCTGGACGCAACGCGAGAACTGATCCGGGTCCTGTCGCACTTGTCGGCGCATGTCAGCATGGGATTCGGTGCCGTGCTGGGGTACGTCCGGGACCAGGACCTGATCGCGCATGACGATGATCTCGATGTCCTGGTCGCATTCGAGATGCCGGCCGTCGCCGACCTGGCGCAGGCGCTGGCCTTGGCCGGGGAAGCCGTGCGTGCAGCAGGCTTTGAAGTCGTGGGCCACTTCTTCAGCCACCTGTGGGTCAAGATGCCTGGTGGCCACCGGGTCGACCTCTTCGTAGGGCTCATCGAGCCGGGCGAAGCGCTCTCCTTCTATCCCTCCTCACGGCGCGGCCTGAGGTTCTTCGACGTCTTTCCGGCCGTCGAAGGTCGGCTGCATGGCGTGGCCCTTCCGATGCCGGCCGATTGCGAGGCTTACCTGCGCAGCACGTACGGCGAATCCTGGCGGCAACCCGACATCGGCTTTGCACACCCATGGGATCGGGACGCCTACGCGGACATCGCCGGTGTGCGGGCCTCACCGCCCCTGTGGACACGCGGAGAAATGGCTCGCCGGGCTGGGGCCCGGTAGGGCTCGAGTCCGCCCGGAGGCTCAGACCCGTTCGAGCTGGCCGTTCATCGGTGCACCCACGGCCCTGGCGGCACTCAACGCCACCTGGTAGGGATTGCAAAGCGAATCCTGGGGTTCGTCCTTGAAATTGCTGCGTCGCATCTCGGTATCGGTCCGGCCGGGAATGATGCAGTTCACGCGGATCCCGTCGGCGGCCCATTCCTCGCTCAGGCCCTGGGTCATGTTCACGATGGCCGCCTTGGTGGCCGCGTAGATCACGTGATCGGCCCGGCCGCGCGTGTAGGACGACGAGGCGAACTGCAGCAGCATCCCGCGGGTCTCCTTCAGCGGCGCATGGCTCCATTTGGCAATCCACGCTGCGCCCAGCAGGTTGACGTTGACCTGGTCAAGGATGTCCTGCGCCGATTGCTCGGCCAGGCGATTGGTCTTGAGAAGGCCCGCCGCATTCACGATCACGTCCAGGCTGCCCAGGGACTTCCAGGCCTGGGCGATCGCCTGCTGCACGTCGTCTTCGCGCGAGATGTCGCAGCCATTGGAGCGTGAGCGTGCGATCACCTCGGACCCGGCGGCCGTCATGATGTCCGCCAGCGCCTTGCCGATGCCGGCCGTCCCGCCGAAGATCAGGGCCTTCTTGCCTCGCACATCGATGCCGGGCTTGTCCATCGACACCGAGGACGCCCGGATGCGGAACATCTCGTCCGCGAGCACCAGGTCGATCGGGTTGGTGATCTTGATGTTCTCCTCGCTGCCCTGGACGATCCTGACCTTGCCCATGGGGTGGCATTCCAGGTAAATGCCGCAGTCGTCCGTGAACTGGTGCAGGCGCTCCTCGCCGACCTCGGCATAGCAGTCCATCAGCGTCCGGAACCTGAAGGCCTGCGGCGTCTGCCCGCGCAGGATGTGCTGGCGCTTGGGAATCGACTGGATGAACCCGTCACGCTCGACGATGATCGTGTCCGTCGTCGGGATGGCCACGTCCACGGCTTCGTTCTTGTCCAGGGCATCGAGGACATCCAGGATGATCTGGCCGCTGACGAAAGGGCGTGCCGCGTCGTGAATCAGCACGTTGAGCGGTGAGAACGGTGCCAGTGCCTTGAGCCCCTTGAGCGTGGACGCCTGGCGCGATGAGCCGCCGCCCACCACCAGGTGGCGCGCGTCGTCCTTGATCATGGCGCGCACCTGCCCGAGCGCGTCCACCGGCGCGACGATCGCGATCATCGCTTCCGGCATGTAGCGACGGATCGCCTCGTAGCTGTGCGCCAGCACCGACTTGCCGGCGATCCGGATGAATTGCTTGGCCTGGTCGCCGCCAATGCGCGTTCCGGATCCCCCGGCCAGCAGGATCACGCAGGTGGATTCAGGCATATTCTTCCTCTGCGGCGGAGGCGGTTGCGGGTCGGGTCGTCATCTCGGCGGCCTCCAGGCGCTCGCAGGCCTGCTCCAGGGTGGCCAGCAGCTCGCCTGGCATGGCCAGCGGTCGATCGCTGTATCGGGTCAGCACCTCGATCACCTTACGCAGCTTGACCGGCTTCTTCTTGATGAGGGCGCCCAGCGCGGTCAGGCGGGCGGTGAGCATGAAGGAGGGGCCGCCCTTGTCCATCGTCGAGGGCGATTCCAGATGGGAGATGTAGCTCGCATCCGGAACCCGCCAGTTGCCGAAGTTCTCTTCCAGGTTCAGCGCCGTGTCCTGCGGTACATGCATGTCCACGCCCAGGAACGTGACGGGCTTGAGCTCGAAGGGAGTGAACGCGAATGTCTGTCGGTACCCGAAGAAGAAATCCACGCCCGTCACCAGCTTGTCACCCTGCGGGTAATAGATGAACATGTCGATGCACATGTTGGTGAGGTTGTGCACCACGGGGATGTAGTACGCCTTCGCCCCCTTGAGGTACTGCGGCGAGACCGTGAACAATCCGCTTTTCTGGATGGCCAGGCAGATCTCGTACTGGCTTTCCCATCCGATCACGCCGATATCGATATCCTTGTCGTGATCCAGCAGCTTGCCTTCGCGTTCATAGCCCAGCAGGGTGCCGGACACCAGGAACATCTTCAGGCCGTTGTCCTTGAAGATCCGGGCCAGGTCACCCAATGCCTCGGAGGCCTTGGCGACGTTGAACGTCTTGTCCTTGGGCTTGTCCTGGCTGACGCCATCGGCCGCTTCCTCCGCAGGTTGGGCCTGCATCGCCTGCGCGGGTTCCACCCGGTAGCTGCGGATGGCAGCATCGAGTTCGCCGATGCATGCCGCGGTGTCCCCCGACTTGCATTGGTTGCGGGCGATCGTCACTTTCATCCGCAACGAGTCCCGCCCCTTGTCCAGGGGCCGCAGCAGTCCGATGGCCTCGGCATGCCGGCCGCCGGCCTCGAGGCTGCGGGCGCGCAGGAAGGTCAGCGAACCCACGACCTCATGGGCCTTGGCATTACGGGCGGCCTGCGTGCACAGGTCGTACAGGCGCGCCAGGCGAACGTAGTCGACGTCGACGTTGGGAATGCCCGTGTCGTCCACCAGCATGGGCTGACGCTCGGACAGCGCCTTGGAAAGCTTGAGCCAGCGGGTGGTGGCGATCTTCTTGAGGCCGAGCGTCTCCAGCAGCGAAACGGCGGTGACCCAGTCCCTGGAGTCGACGCTCAGCTCGAATGCATCGTGCCAGTTCGCGTCGCTTCCCTTGGCGTTCCCGAGGTCCGGCTTCGTCAGCGGCTTTCGCTCCACCAGGGCCTGCACGCACAGGCGAAGGATGTTGTTCGCGGGCATCCGCAGCAGTCCGTCGCGCATCGTCCTGGTCGTGATCGACTGGTAGCAATCCAGCCAGACCTGGGCATTCCTGGCGTCGACCTCGTTGGCCACTGCCAGGGTGCAAAGGAAGATGCACATGGTGGATTTGCCGCGTGCGCGAACCTTGCGGATCGTTTCCTGGGACAGCAAATCGTCGAGGTCGACTTCCGAAAGGCATTGCACCAGGTCGTCCTCATGGCCTTGTATCAGGGCGGAATTCAACCTAGTCAGGGTGACATGCATCGCCGGGCTGAGGTTCATGGTTTTCTCCAGGAGGAAGGGGAGGCGGTTTGCCGCCGGTCGGACAAGCAGCAAAATTCAAGCCAGCAGACTTTGCCCGCGAGCGTGGCATGCGCCGGCCTGGAATTCGGTGGTGCGCCGGCCCGCCGACGGGGCTGGCATGCGGATTGCGGTCTGGTGCCCGAACTTCGGCATGCGGCAATCCCTTGCCGCAACGCCTCCACTTGAACCGGGCCACTGCCATGACCGTCATCAATACCAACATCAAGTCGCTTGTCACGCAAAGCGCGCTCCAGCGCAATTCGCGCGACCTGTCGGTGGCCATGGAGCAGTTGTCGACCGGAAAGCGCATCAACGGGGCCAGCG
>JACCDY011043891.1_pt1 | contig 51553 bp, 52 predicted proteins | sample 7446391 | NCBI WGS metagenome assembly JACCDY01 (sample SAMN15323451, study PRJNA562643) | freshwater metagenome | isolation source: river surface water | place: USA:Blue River Watershed | collected 2017-08-18
AATTGAACAAACAGGTACAAAGCCACGCTGGAACTTTTATAAATATCTCATTGATCGTCAAGGCAAGGTGATTGATGCTTTTAGCAGCATGACCTCACCATCGAGCAAATCAATGGTTGCTCAAATTGAAAAATTACTTCAGGAGAAAGCCCAATGAACGCACCGGAAAATATTTTTCTGCCTGATGTCCAATCCAGCTTGGATGAACGCAACATCGTCATTCAAAAAGTAGGTATTAAATCAGTTCGCCATCCTGTACAGCTGAAAACCAAAGCTGGAACACAGTCTAGCGTTGCAATGATTGATATGACGGTCCAATTACCTGGCAACGTCAAAGGCACACACATGTCTAGATTTTTAGAGGTCTTGCAAAATGAACACCGTCCGCTTGACTTCAATACTGTGCGCGAATTAATGACTCACATGTTAAATCGCCTAGAAGCCAGTGAAGGTCATATCGACTTCAGAATGCCTTTGTTCTTGAATAAAGTGGCTCCAGTATCGGGCGTAGAAAGCTTGCTTGATTATGACTTACACATTAAAGCAGCTTATGAAAAGGGTGTTCTTCGCTACACCTTGCAAGTTCAGGTTCCGGTGACCAGCTTATGCCCTTGCTCTAAAAAGATTTCTCAATATGGCGCCCACAATCAGCGCTCACACATTGTGATTGCAGCAGAGCTCACTGAGAACATGGATGCAGAAGATTTAATCAAAATTGCTGAACAAGCAGCTTCATGTGAACTTTGGGGTTTACTCAAACGCCCCGACGAAAAGTATGTCACCGAAAAAGCTTATGAAAACCCTAAGTTTGTTGAAGATTTGGTCAGAGACATTGCCGTTGCCCTTGAGAACGAGAGCAAAGTAGTGGCCTATGAAGTCTCTTCTGAGAACTTTGAATCTATTCATAACCATTCAGCTTATGCATGGTTAGCCAACGATAAACGAAACCATCATTAACCCTTTTAACCACAAGACATGAAGCCTACTGAGCGCAGTTTCTCTCCCTCCCTTATTTTTGCTCAGGGGTGTCTTGTGGTTTTCTTCTATTTAAGCAAGTAAAGACCATCATGAAAATTGCTATTGTTGGAGCTGGAATTTCTGGTCTTGGTTGCGCTTATGCACTGAGCAAATTCAAAGAATTCGAAATTACCTTGTATGAAAGTGGCGATCATATTGGTGGTCATAGCAATACGATTGATTTAGCACTTGATACACCCTCAGGGACAGTGACTCATGGTATTGATACTGGTTTCTTGGTTTTCAACCAAAGAACCTATCCAAGATTACTTAGGCTATTTCATGAGTTGAATGTCCCCATCGCTCAATCAGAAATGTCGTTTTCTGTATCCATCCCCAAAAAAGATGGCGATATCCTCGAATGGGCTGGCACCAATATTGATTCTTTATTCGCGCAACGGCAGAACATCATTAGCCCCTCATTTTTGAAGATGGTCAAGGACATCATTAAGTTCAATCGTCTTTGCACAGATTTGGCTGTTGATAAGAAATTAGATCAACTTGAGTTATCAGTTGGCGATTTTTTAAATAAACATCGCTTCAGCGAACAATTCAGAGATTGGTATTTTTTGCCGATGGTAGGAGCCATCTGGTCTTGTCCTGTAGCTCAGATGCTGAATTTTCCAATTTCAACCATGATTAGATTTTGCTTTAATCATGGATTGATTCAAATTTCCAACAGACCCCAATGGTTAACAGTTCAAGGTGGCTCAAGAGAGTATGTTAAGCGCATTGTCACTCATATTGAAAATCATGGTGCTCAATTAAAACGGTCTCAAGTTAAATCAGTTATCCGTAAAAATAATTCTGTGGAAGTTATCACTGCGAACGAAAGCAATACCTTCGACCACGTGGTGATGGCATGTCACAGTGACCAAGCTTTAAAAGCTTTGTCGGACGCAAGCAAAGATGAGTCTGACATTTTGGGGTCAATTCATTACCAAGACAATCGTGCAGTTCTTCATACTGATAGCTCGGTTCTGCCTGAAAATAAAAAATGCTGGTCTGCTTGGAACTACACAAGTACTCAAAATGAGAATCTTCAAGATCAACAAGTTTGTGTCAATTATTTGATTAACAAGCTTCAACCTCTCCCAACAGCTTGGGGCGATCAAGCGGTGATTGTGAGCTTAAATCCTGTTCAAGAGCCTGATAAAAATAAGGTGCGCGCAGATATTCAATATGCTCACCCCATATTTGATGAAGCAGCCATTAAAGCTCAACAACAGTTGCCAATGATTCAAGGCGTTCAAAATACTTGGTTCTGCGGCGCCTGGACTGGCTATGGGTTTCATGAAGATGGCCTTCGCTCCGGTGAACTGGTGGCCGAGGCTCTCACAGAAATCATTCATCTTCCAGCCAAACAATCTATCGCTGCATGAGTATTGCCAAGATTTGTTTTGGTGAGGTCCGACATGCGCGCTTAAAGCCTGCTAAGAATTCATTTTCCTACTCAGTATTTACTTTGCGAATTCCCATGCGCCAAAGATCAAAATTAAGTCGAGGCATTTCAAGCTTTGGGGTGGGCGACAATCGCTGGTCATGGTTGTCTTTTTTCGACAAGGATCATGGTCAAGGGAAAGACAATTCTCTCGAATGGGCTTTGAATTTAGTCAAATCGCAGGGCATTGATGACATCGATGGTGAAGTTTGGCTCCAAACCTTTCCAAGAGTTCTGGGCTATGTTTTCAATCCAGTCAGCTTTTGGTTTTTTGAAAACTCCTCTGGACAACTCAAAGCGATCTTAGCTGAAGTTAATAATACTTTTGGTGAAAGACATTGCTATCTGCTATCACATTCCGATAACAGACCGATTCAATGGGGCGAGAGTTTTTCATCGAATAAAGTTTTTCATGTATCCCCCTTTTGCGAGGTAAAGGGTCACTATGTGTTTCGCTTTTTTTCAAAACCAGAAAGCGGTCAACACATTGCCAGAATTGAATACCATGACCAGGGTCCTTTACTGATTACCAGCATCAATGGCATAGAAAATCCTTTGAATTGGAAAACACTTATTTGGTCAGCATTTAGATATCCCGCCATGAGTGCCGGCGTAATTCTTCGAATTCACTGGCAGGCTCTGCGTTTGTGGCTTAAAGGTGTTAAATTTCACAGTAAACCAGCACCTCCTTCTACAGAAGTTAGCCAATGAACTCAAAGATTGAAGTCATCCACAATTTTTCCGCATCGCTTCCATGGCATGCAAAAGCATTGTTATCACTTTTGCAAAAGATTCAAGTCGGCACCCTCAAGCTCTATAGCCCATCAGGCGAACTTTTTACTTTTAAAGGCCCTCAATCAGGCATTGAAGCCAATATTCATATTCATGATTGGCATGTCTGTAAGGCTTGCTTTAAAGCGGGTGATATTGGTTTCTGCGAAGCCTATATTGATGGCCTCTGGGACTCAACAGATATTCAAGCCCTATTAAGACTAATTTTGGCCAATAGAAATGTGGTTGAAAAAGCGATCTATGGCAGCTGGTGGGGCCGTCTGGGTTATCGAATCAAACATTGGCTCAACAAAAACTCTAAGTCGGGTAGCAAAAAAAATATTCATGCTCACTATGACATTGGCAATGCGTTTTACTCACTCTGGCTTGACCCGAGCATGACTTATTCAAGCGCCTGCTTTGAGCATCAAGATATTCCCCTCATCGAGGCACAACAAAAAAAATATCAAAAAATAATTGATTCTTTGAATGTTCAGACTGGCGAAAAAATTCTTGAGGTTGGCTGTGGATGGGGCGGTTTAATGGAAGCAGCCACTCTTCAAGGCATTGATATTGATTGCTTAACCATTTCAGAAGAGCAAGCCAAATATGCTAAAGAACGCGTCACCAGATTAAGGAAAGATTCACCAGACCATGGTCAGGCTCAAATTCTGATTCAAGATTATCGAGACCATCATGAACAATATGATGGCATTGCTTCGATTGAAATGTTTGAAGCCGTTGGTGAGGCCTATTGGCCAAGCTATTTTGAAATGATCAATCGATGTCTAAAGCCAGGTAAAAAAGCCTGCATCCAAACCATTGTGATTGCAGATGACTTATTTGATAAATACAGAAATAGCTCTGACTTTATTCAGCAATATGTTTTCCCAGGGGGGATGTTGCCATCGGTTGATAAATTCAAGCAGGCAGCTCAAAAACAGGGGTTGATTGTTGAATCGGTGTATTCATTTGGTCAGGATTATCAAAAAACATTGTGCCTATGGCATGAAAAATTTAACCAACATCTTGAACAAATTAAAGCCCAAGGATTTGATCAAAAGTTCATCAGACTTTGGAATCTATATTTGATGTATTGCGCTGCCGGCTTTGCAGAAAAAAGTACGGATGTGATTCAATTTACCCTCTCTAAGCCTCAGTGATATGAGCCTTAATCAGCGTGTCATTAGCTTTTATAACAAGCGTATTTGGATTCTTGGTGCATCCAGTGGCATTGGTGAGGCTTGTGCGCATGCGTTTCTGAGTCATGGCGCCAAAGTTGCCATCAGCGCCAGAAGAAGTGAAAAACTACAAAAAATCCAAAATCGTTGGCCTAATGATCAGTGCTTATCCATCAAGGCTGATGTTCAAGATCATGAAGCACTAATGACGGCCTATAAAAATATTGAACAGGAATGGGGCGGCATTGATTTGATGCTTTATGTTGCCGGCATTTATGAGCCGATGCGTGCAGATCATTTTGATCTGAACATAGCCAAACAAATCATTGACACCAACCTGATTGGCGCTATGTCAGCTTGCTCTATTGTTTTACCTCGCATGCTAGAAAATAAAAACGGGGGCGTTGCGATTGTTGGTAGCGTAGCGGGATATAGCGGCCTACCTCAAGCGCTTGCTTACGGCCCAACCAAAGCAGCCATCATCAACTTCTGTGAAACGCTTTACTACGATTTAAAACCCAAAGGCATTAATGTCTATATGATTAATCCAGGTTTTGTTGAAACAGAGGCAACAGCTAAAAATGACTTTGAAATGCCTGCTTTGATTAGTGCCTCTAAAGCTGCCGAGGAAATATTAGACGGCATACAAGCTGGTCAATTTGATATTCATTTTCCAAAAAGATTTTCTAGATTTTTAAAGTTCCTGCGTTTGTTACCTTATCCAGCGTATTTTTATCTATTGAAGAAATTTGTCAAAATTTAAATGGTCAGTCCGCACATTCAATCCGTCATTCATCAGTTTGAATCAGTCACGCTTGATTCCATTGATCAATTAGTGGCTCTTTACGATTCACAAGCTTTTTTTAAAGATCCATTCAATGAAGTGTCTGGACATTTGGCCATTCGTCGAATTTTTACGCACATGTTTACACAAGTGCTTCATCCCAAATTCAAGATTCAATCTATTTTGGAAGATCACAATCAAGCTTGTTTGACTTGGGAATTTCTCTTTGAATTCAAATCTTCACCAAACACCCCTCAATCTATTCGAGGTTGTACATGGTTTGTATTTAACGAGGCTGGCCTTATTCTCAGTCACAGAGACTATTGGGATGCCGCTGAAGAGCTTTATGAAAAACTACCTTATTTAGGTCGTTTAATGAAATGGCTAAAAAGAAAGGCCCAAGACTAGGGCCTTAACTTTAAATCTAATCCAATTGATTGGATTTAGTTTAATTCTTTTCTTTTCTGGCTTTATTGACTAAAAAATCCATGGCTTGAATGGCCCTTACCTTTGAACCACCAGCAATTGATGGTGATGTTAGGTACTTACCTTGAACAGCCACGCTAGGCACACCATCAATCTTGTAAGCCTGTGCTATTTGATTAGCAGATCTGGCTTTTGAAATCACGGTAAATGATTTGAAGGCTTTCAAGAAGTTTTGTCGATCCACTCCATGGCTGGCCACCCAATCAGTAATTTCAGCTTCTGCCAATAATTTTTTCTTGCCCACATGAATGGTTTCCATCACTTTAGCGTGTAAGTCTGATTTGCCCAGACTTTCTAATGCATAAAATAATTGGCTATGTGGCAAAAGTTCATCTCTGAATGCTACGGGCACTTTTTTGACCACCACATCTTTACCCTGCCTCTTAATCCAAGCGCTCAACTCAGGCTCAAAATCATGACAATGGGGGCAGCCATACCAAAAAAACTCCAATACTTCGATTTTCCCCTTGGCTTCAATTGTTTGAGCAACTGGCAACACGCGGTAATCAAAACCTTCCTCAATGGGCCGGGTTTGAGAAAACACGGACATTGATAAGCACATACCCATTAAAGCCAACATTGCTTGCTTCATCAAAGTAATCATTTTGGTTGAATTCATGGCAATTAATTAGATTTGTTAATGCGAATAATTGTAGAAGCAATGCCTGCACTTTGCAGGCTGGCCCTGACCTTTGTTACCTCATTTTGCCCAATGTATGGGCCTACTCGTACACGCCACATCATCACACCATCAACTTCACGCTCAGAAATCAAGGCTTCTAAACCTTGCATTGCTAACCTGGCTTTTTGACTTTGTGCTTCTTCTTGATTTCTATACGCTCCTGTTTGAAGCCAATATTCAGGCCCCTGTGTTGCGGCAGCAATGGATGCAATTGGATCCTTAGGAGCTGTTTCACTAGGCAAAGGTACTTTGCTTTGTAAAGGTTTATTCAGGTTAGGTTTATCTTCCACCTGAATCTCTCCTTCTTCAATGGCTTCAGCAGGCTGTGTTTTGCTGACAGACTCTGGTGCTCTCAGATTTAATTTAGGCTCGGGGGCACCTTTAGTCAAAGTAATTGCAACGCCCACTGCAATGGCCAAACCCAATAATAGGCCAAGCACGAAGCCCATGAGAGTGCCTCCAGATGAAGCCCCTTGTAATTGATGATGTTGAGCGCTTACTTTCATGCTGTCTCCTTACATTTTTTCGGGTGCAGACACACCCAATACTTCTAAGCCATTGGCAATGACCTGCTTGGTTGCTGACAATAATGCCAAACGTGCCAAGCGAAGATTTTCATCATCCACCAACACTCTATCAGCGTTATAGAAAGTATGGAAATCGCTGGCCAAATCTCTCAAATAAAACGCCACTGAATGTGGGGTCATGTCTTTTGCGGCTTCCGCAAGAACATTGGGATATTCAGCCAAACGACTCAATAAATTGCTAGCTGCTGAGCTATCTAATAAATTGAGTGCAGCTTTTTGAAGAGTGGCCTCATCACCAGCCCACTGTCTTAATATTGAACATATTCTGGCGTGCGCATACTGGACATAAAAAACTGGGTTTTCGTCATTCTGTTTTAAGGCCAAATCGACATCAAATACAAACTCAGTGTCTGCTTTGCGAGAAATCAGGAAAAATCTAACTGCATCTCTACCGCGACGAATGGCATCGACACGCTGATCTTCTTTCATCGATGAATCAACACCACCGGACCACTCAATTAAATCTCTAACAGTCACATAAGAGCCGGCACGCTTAGAAATCTTAACTTCTTCACCGCCCTTCATGACCGTCACCATTTTATGCAAAACGTAACTTGGGTAATCTTTAGGAATATTCCAATTTCGTTTTTGTGAAACACCTTGAATGCCTGAGCGAACACGAGCAATCGTGCCATGATGATCACTGCCTTGAATATTAATTACATGCGTAAAACCTCTAGACCACTTACTCGCGTGATAAGCCACATCAGGCACAAAATAGGTATAACTGCCATCCGATTTCTTCATGACACGATCTTTATCATCACCATCATCGGTGGTTCTCAACCAAAGAGCGCCCTCAGATTCATAAGTCTTGCCAATAGCTTCTAAATCAGCAACAACTGAGGCAACTCCTCCATCGGTGTACAAAGACGACTCCAAGTAATAACAATCAAACTTCACGCCAAAAGCTTGTAAGTCAATATCTTGTTCACGTCGCAAATAAGCCACAGCAAAATGTTTGATTGAGTCAAAATCGTTGATGTCACCCTTGCTTTGGACAGGCAATCCATCTGCAGCTGCTACCGTAGACTTGGCCAAATACTCTTTAGCAATATCGGCAATGTATTCGCCGTTGTACGCTGATTCAGGCCAATCTTTATCTCCTGGGTTGATGCCTTTTGCCCTGGCCTGAACAGATATCGCCAAATTTTGAATCTGAACACCCGCGTCGTTGTAATAGAACTCTTTATGAACAAACCAGCCTTGCGTTTTTAAAATATTAGAAAGCGCATCACCCAAAGCCGCTTGTCGACCATGCCCAACATGTAGTGGTCCCGTTGGGTTGGCTGACACAAACTCAATCAAGACTTTTTGACCGATTTCAGGTTTCTGACCAAAGCAATTTTTCTCAGCAAAAATCTGCTGGATGACTTTTGATTTTGCCAATTGAGTTAAACGCAGATTAATGAAGCCAGGACCAGCAATTTCAACGCTGGCCAATAACTCATTAAAACCTTGCTGATTTTTTAACTCATCGACAAATACTTGCGCCAATTCTCTGGGATTGGTTTTCCAACCCTTTGCCAATTGCATCGCGATATTGGTTGCCACATCACCATGCTCAGCCACTTTGGGTCGCTCCAAATGAGGCGTCGCCAATGTATTTGGGTCAATGCCGCGATTTTTAGCAATCGTTGCTAAAGCTTGCTGCATAAGATCAATAAGTTGTTGTTTGATGACAGGTAGCATAGTGAATTAGTTTATCAGTTAACTTTTGATGTTAATCTTTGTGAATGTTATATAAATTTCAATGTAAAAAATCAGCCGACGTCTTGATGCTAGATGATTTAACGCAAGTCATCTTTGGAATCATTAATAAGCCTTTAGAACCTCGAGGTATTTTTTTGGTTGAACAATTACCGCTGGCCATCAAGAATCTTGAAGAAGCCATCGAAGCAGACCTTGAGCTCAAAAAACAAACATCCAATGCGGACTCTGATACATCAGGGGGTAAAGATGAACAACCCACCCCGATTAAACAGTATCGCTTGGGGCAACGAGCTTTCCCCTTCTTAAAATTACTTAAAGAAGCGCAAATCAACAAAGAACCCATCACTTGGGGCGTTTAACAAAATCAGCTTGCTGATCATCGCCCACTCTTCCCACATCAAAATACTGGGCATTGGGGTTGGCGATGTAAAAACCACTGACACTGGATGCTGGGGTCATCGCCATTGATTCGGTCAAAGCCATATCAATCTCATCAGCCACCAAAACTTTAAACATATCTTTTTTGACCAAATGATCAGGGCATGCTGGATAACCTGGTGCAGGCCTAATACCCACATATTTCTCTTGGATCAATTCTTCATTGGTCAAAGTTTCATTTGAAACGTAGCCCCACAACTCAGTTCGCACTCTTTGATGCATTTTTTCAGCAAAAGCTTCAGCTAAACGATCAGCCAAAGCTTTCAACATGATGGCGCTGTAATCATCATGCTGACGCTCAAACTCTTTTAGTTTTTTCTCAATGGCATGACCAGCAGTTACTGCAAATAGACCCACATAATCAGCCACACCAGAATCTTTAGGCGCAACATAGTCTGCCAAACAACGATTGGGCTTTTTGACACCATCCACCACAGGACGGTCACTTTGTTGTCTGAAGTTTTTCCAAGTCAACAAAACTTTTTGCCTTGTTTCATCAGCATAAATTTCAATGTCATCGCCCACGCTATTGGCTGGATATAAACCCACAATGGCATGCGCTTGCAACCAACGTCCTTGAATAATTTTTTGCAACATCTTCTGCGCGTCATTAAATACTTTTTGCGCAGACTCACCCACAACCTCATCATTCAAAATTTGAGGGTACTTTCCTGCCAAGTCCCAAGTTTGGAAGAATGGAGTCCAATCAATGCACTCCGCAATTTCTGCCAAATCATAATTTTTGAAAACTCTGCGCCCAATAAACTTAGGCTTAACAATTGTTTCTTGATCCCAAGCAATGATCTCTTTATTGGCTCTTGCCTCTTCAATTGAAATCAGCGGGATTTGCTTTTTATTGGCATGTTGCTCACGCACTCGCTCGTATTCAACTTGCAAATCAGCAATGTATTTTTCAGCACCATCCTCAGAAAGCAAGCTAGAAGCTACTGAAACAGCTCGAGATGCATCTGGCACATAAACCACCGGCCCCTCGTAGTGAGGCGCAATCTTCACGGCAGTGTGAACTCTTGAAGTCGTGGCCCCACCAATCATCAAGGGCATTTTTTTAGACTTGAAATAATCATCGCGCTGCATTTCTTGAGCAACATAAGCCATCTCTTCAAGCGACGGAGTGATCAAACCTGAGAGTCCAATCATGTCAGCTTTCTCTTCTTTGGCTTTATTCAATATTTCATTGCAAGGAACCATGACGCCCATGTTGACAACATCAAAGTTATTGCACTGTAAAACCACTGTGACAATATTTTTTCCAATATCGTGAACGTCGCCCTTAACAGTGGCCATGATGATTTTTCCGCGAGAGCGAACATCACCCCCACTCTCTAAAATTTGACGCTTTTCTTCTTCAATGTATGGAATTAAATGCGCAACAGCCTGCTTCATCACACGTGCGCTTTTGACCACTTGAGGCAAGAACATTTTGCCAGCACCGAACAGATCGCCAACCACATTCATACCGTCCATCAAAGGGCCCTCAATCACCTCAATAGGACGCCCCCCTGCTGCCGCAATTTCAGCGCGCATTTCCTCAGTATCTTCAACAATGTGAGTAGTAATGCCATGAACCAAAGCATGGGTCAGGCGCTCCCTGACCGAGCCTTCGCGCCAAGCTAGAGTTTCTTCTGCTTTAGCGCCACCACCTTTGTAATCATCAGCAATTTCTAATAATCGCTCAGTCGGTGTTTTTCCATCTTTTTCTTTGAAGCGATTCAGAACTACATCTTCAACGCGTTCTTTTAACTTTTCATCCAAATCAGCATACACACCTAACTGACCGGCATTGACAATGCCCATGTCCAGCCCAGCGCGAATGGCGTGATACAAGAAAACTGTGTGGATGGCTTCACGAACAACATCATTGCCCCTGAATGAGAAACTCACATTTGAAACACCACCACTCACCTTGGCGCCGGGCAAATTGGCTTTAATCCAAGCAGTTGCTTGAATAAAATCATTGGCATAGTTGTCGTGCTCTTCGATACCCGTAGCAATTGCAAAAATGTTTGGATCAAAAATAATGTCTTCCGGCGGAAAATCTAATTCATTCACCAAAATTTTGTAACTGCGCTCACAAATTTCAATTTTTCTTTGGTAAGTGTCTGCTTGACCTTTTTCATCAAAAGCCATGACAACTGTCGCCGCACCATAACGACGAATGAGCTTTGCCTGATGTCTAAATAAATCTTCACCCTCTTTGATGGAGATTGAATTAACGATTGCCTTACCTTGAACACATTGCAAACCAGCTTCAATCACAGACCATTTAGATGAGTCAATCATCACTGGCACACGAGAGATGTCTGGCTCTGAAGCAATCAGATTTAAAAAGCGCACCATCGCAGCTTTTGAATCGAGCATGGCCTCATCCAAGTTGATGTCGATGATTTGTGCGCCATTCTCAACCTGCTGTCTTGCAACAGAGAGAGCTTCATCGTATTGACCATTCAAAATCATGCGAGCAAATGCTTTGGATCCGGTCACATTGGTTCTCTCGCCAACGTTCACAAACCCAACATGTGGGCTAATGTTGCATGGCTCTAACCCCGAGAGCTTCATAGATGGAATATGCTTGATATCAGTCATTACACTGACTCCTTATAAGCATCCCAACGGCGACTGGAGCGTTTGGCCACAGCATCAGCAATTGCTTTGATATGTGCTGGAGTGGTTCCGCAACATCCCCCCACCAAATTCACCAAACCATCTTTTGAAAATTCATCCAATAAACGTGAGGTCATTTCTGGCGTTTCATCAAACCCTGTATCACTCATGGGGTTGGGTAAACCAGCGTTAGGGTAACAAGACACAGCCACATCACACACTTTTGCCAATTCAGCAATATATGGTCGCATCAATGCCGCTCCTAGCGCACAATTCAAGCCAAAGGTCAGTGGCTTAGCATGCCGTAAGCTGTTCCAAAATGCTTCAACAGTTTGACCTGACAAAATTCGTCCAGAAGCATCGGTCACCGTTCCAGAAATCATGATGGGCAAACGAACTTGAGCTTCTTCAAAAAATTCATCAATTGCAAACAAAGCAGCTTTTGCATTGAGCGTGTCAAAAATAGTCTCCACCAATAAGACATCCGCTCCACCCTCATACAAGGCTTCTACTTGTTCTTTGTATGCTTGTCTTAATTGCTCAAAAGTGACGTTTCTTGCGCCTGGGTCATTCACATCTGGAGAAATGCTGGCAGTCTTTGGCGTGGGTCCAACAGCACCAGCCACAAAACGAGGCTTCTCTGGTGTAGAAAATTCATCGCAAGCCTGTCTTGCTAATTTTGCAGCAGCCAAATTCATTTCACGTGCCAACTCGGGCATTTTGTAATCGTCTTGGGCAATGGTGGTTGCACCAAATGTATTTGTTTCAATCAAATCAGCACCAGCAGCCAAATATTGACGATGAATGTCTAAAATAATTTCAGGCTGAGTGATGTTCAAAAGCTCGTTGTTGCCCTTTAAATCAATTGGATGCTGATCAAAACGATGTGATTGAGGTTGCCCACGATATTGTTCTTCAGTCAATTTACGTTGCTGAATCATCGTGCCCATTGCACCGTCCAAGACCAAAATTCGGTCTTTTAGTAATTGAGGCAAATTGGCGCCACGGGTATAAAGCATAGGTAAAAACTCTTGATTTGGTCGCAAAAGATTGCGACAAATTGATTAAACCTATATTTTATCGGTATTACACATATTTATCTGATTACATTGTCTTTTTTATTGGGAGGTTGGTATGTTTGGAGCAATGCCTGATTTCAATCAAAGTCTTGAAATGTTCAAAACCATGTGGGGCAATTCCCCAACTCCCGGTGATATGTCTGGCTTTGGCGCCGGTATTGGTGGGGGTGCAGCCATGCCAACCCTAGACATTGATGAGCTAGACAAGCGCATACAAGACCTTAAAAGCGTTGAAAACTGGCTCCAACTCAATATGAACGTACTCAGAAGCACGATTCAGGGCCTAGAAGTCCAAAGAGCGACCTTGGCAGCCCTAAAAAGCTTCAGTGAAGCCATGACCCCTGAAGCCATGGCAGAAGCTAGCAAAGCCGCACAGAAGGCAGCCAGTCAAGCGACTCAGGCAGCCACTGATATGGCCAAAGAAATGGCCACGGGTAACTTTGCTAGCAAGAAAACCTCAAAACCCCGTCAGAGCAAGCCTCGCGCTTCAGCCTCCCGTCGCGCCAAAGGTAGTTAAGGTGTGCAATGGCTTCGCCCATGGCGAAAGTCAACTGATGTAAATCAAGCGATCTTTTAAAAAGAATCGGTATCAAATCCCTTGCACTTTGGGGTGCCCTGCCACATGCTTCGAGAACCTCATTTAAACGATCTTGATGATGTTCATGTAATTGATCAATGCGTTCGTGAAGCCCATTGAATGGCTTGCCATGAGAGGGCAAGACCAAGGCATTGGAAGGTAACTTTTTTAGATGACTCAAAGAATCTAAATACAAGCCCAAAGGATCAGCGTCTGGCTCTGAGTCAAAAACACTGACATTGGTAGAAATTCTAGGCAAGACCATATCACCAGAAATCAGTGTGTTGATATTGCTTGACCATAAACAGGCATGCTCAGGCGCATGCCCATATCCAACCAAGACCTTCCAAACATTTGCTCCAATCTGAAGCTCTTCTTGATCCATGATTCTTCTAAAACGTTGAGGCACAGTTGGAACCATATTGCTAAAGTAATTCGCACGAGCCCTAATTTTTTCTAAATCATCTTCATTGACTAGTCCATGTTTAGAAAAATGATCGGCAGCGCCACCACCGCCAGCAACAGAACCGACTTCCACCCCCCTTGGATCACATAACCATTTGGCTAAAACATAATCAGTCATGGTCATCCAAAGTGGTGCAGACCATTTTTTGGTTAACCAGTCAGCCAAGCCAATATGATCCGGATGCATGTGCGTCACAATGATACGCACCACCGGCAACTTTTCTAACTCATTCTGAAATACCAATTCCCAAGCATCCTGAGTAAGCTGATTGGCAACTCCACAATCAACGATGGTCCACCCCAGGCGCCCCTCAAAATTGTCTTTAATTAACCATAAATTAATGTGATCTAAAGCAAATGGCAATGGCATCCGAATCCACTTGACCCCTGGGACAATCTCAATAGATTGCCCCAGGGATGGAAGTTGATCGTCTAGGGGGTAATTAATTTTCTGCATATTTGAAATAGTAGTCCTAACTACCTGTAATATTCATTTTTAGAACGTACTCAAACATTCATTGAATTGATTAAAAATTAAAATACGCTCATGACCGAATCCAAAAACCCTTACATTCTGAACAAACTCCTTGAGAACAATCAAGAGTGGGTTGAATCAGTCACTAAAAGTGATCCTGATTACTTTAGCAGACTTGTGCACCAACACGCACCTGAATACTTATGGATTGGTTGCTCTGACTCTCGCGTTCCCGCCAACCAGATCACAGGTTTGGCTCCAGGTGAAGTATTTGTTCATAGGAACATTGCCAACGTGGTGGTACACACTGACTTAAATGCTTTATCGGTGATTCAATTTGCCGTAGATCAAATCAAAGTAAAACACATTATTGTGGTCGGTCACTATGGTTGCTCAGGGGTTAAAGCGGCTCAAATCAAAGCTCGAATTGGGCTTGCTGACAACTGGATTAGACATGTACAGGATGTTCAAGATAAACATGGCAAATATTTAGGGCAAGTTCTCAAAGAGTCTGAGCAATTTGACAAATTATGTGAGTTGAATGTGATTGAACAAGTCATGAATGTCTGCCAAACCACCAGCGTTCAAGATGCCTGGGCCAGAAATCAAGAAATCACTGTTCACGGTTGGATTTATGATTTAAAAGACGGTCGGGTACGCGATCTAGGAGTCAGCATCAAAAATAGCCAAGAGCTCAATCAACGCTATCAGACAGTTCTAGAAAAAAATTATCCTCAAAGTGAATAATTCGGAACAAATTTCTCGTCCCAATTCTCCATGCATCAATTTGTGCCGAATGGACGATGAAGACCTTTACTGCTTAGGTTGCCACAGAACGCTAGATGAGATTGCCCTTTGGTCTAGCTTTGATGACTCAGAAAAAGAACAAGTTTGGCAATTGCTAGATCAGCGAAAAATATTGCTCAACAAAAAACAAGCTTGAGTGATTCAACCAATCACAATAAAAAAACCCTCTTGCACTAGCAAGAGGGTTTTGATTGATTACTAAACTAATTTAGTCCATCACATCGATTAGTCAGCGTATACGCCAGCTTTCTTAATCAATGGTGTCCATAGATCAATTTGTGACTTCAAATGAGCCTTATGACCTTCTGGGCTAGCATTTTTTTCATTAGGTACGTTAGCACCTAAATCGGCCATCTTAGCTTTGTAGCCAGCATCATTGATACCTGCTTTGATAGCAGCAGATAGCTTGTCTGTGGCTGCCTTAGGAGTGCCCTTAGGAGCATAAACACCGTGCCAAACGTTCACTTGGAAGTTTTTCAAACCTTGCTCATTCAATGTTGGAATATCTTTGAATGCAGCAATACGTTGCATGGTGGTTGTGCCATAAGACTTCACAGAACCAGCTTTTAATTGACCAGCTAAGTTCGTGGTTTGGTCGCACATCAATTGAACCTGACCACCGATCAAATCAGTCAATGCAGGTGCAGTTCCTTTGTAAGGCACTGTTGTCATGTCTTGCTGAATTGCACTCATGAACAACAAACCGCAAAGGTGTGAAGCTGAACCAATACCAGCGTTTGCATACGCAACTTTAGTACCGTTGGCTTTGATATAGGCAAGTAATTCAGTTAAGTTTTTGGCTGGCAAATCTTTGTTAGCCACCATGACCATTGGCACATCGGCCACTTGACCAAGATGCTCAAAGTCTGTCATTGGATCGTAACCCAAGTTTCTGTATAAACCAGGGGCTGTAGACATACCAATGTGATGAATCAACACGGTGTAACCGTCTTTAGGTGCATTCATCACTTTCTTAGCAGCGATTGTTCCACCTGCGCCTGGAGAGTTATCAATAATCACTTGTTGCTTCAGTGCTTTGCTCATTGTCAAGGCCAACTCACGAGCTACCTTATCGGTTGGACCACCAGCTGCAAAAGGCACGACCATCGTAACTGGTTTGTCATCTGGAAAGGCCGCCTGCGCGCCCACAGACATAGTGCCGGCAACAATGCCGACTGCCAACATGGCATGACGAATACGTTTGTTCATAAATATCTCCTAAAAGGTTGTTGCCATAAAAGAAGCAAATCAACAGCACGATTGTAAGGAATTATTAAGAAAAGTGACAAAAACTAAAGGACAAAATTGCTAGTAAATACCCTTATAGGCTCATTTTTTACAAATAAATAAGGGGCTCTGGAGAAAAATAAACCTATCAATGATTAGGGTTATTTAATCCCTCCATTAAAAATTGGTCATGATTAGACGTAATCACAACGGACTCTTTAATGGCTCTTTTGGCAATTTTTAAAACTTGTTTGTCCTTACTGATGAGAGTTGCTGGTCGAAGACTGTAGGCCAAATTAATAAACACTTGATCGTCACGATCTTTGCATTTCCATGGAGCAATACTCAATGCCTGATCAGGAATCATTCTGGCCCAAATCTTCCACTGCGATTCAATTAACTTTTGTTGATCGGCGTCCAAATCAAATTGAGGTCGACGAATGACATCTAAAAACTCGTCGAAAGTATTTTGAGTTGCCACGGCATCAATGCGATTACTCTCAAGAGCCGCTCTCAAAGGGTGAGCCCTTTGATCATCAAAAACCAAAATATCTAAAAGGATGTTTGTATCTAAAACAACAGGGTGTCTCACTCCACTGTCACCGATTTCGCTAGATTACGCGGTTTATCAACGTCTGTGCCGCGAGCACAAGCCGTGTGATATGCCAACAATTGAAGTGGTATCACATGCAAGATGGGAGACAAATCACCATAGTGCTCAGGCATGCGAATAACATGAATGCCATCCTCAGCAACTATCTTGGTATCGCTATCGGCAAATACATACAATCGACCACCTCGAGCTTTGACTTCTTGCATATTGGATTTTAATTTTTCCAACAATGCATCATTTGGCGCAACAGTTACCACAGGCATTTGATCTGTGACCAAAGCTAAAGGGCCGTGCTTTAGTTCACCCGCTGGATAAGCTTCAGCGTGGATGTATGAAATTTCTTTTAACTTTAAGGCACCCTCTAGTGCAATCGGATAATGTAAGCCTCGACCCAAGAATAAGGCGTTTTCACACTGCGCAAATGCTTCACTCCAAGCAATGATTTGAGGCTCTAATGCCAACACAGCATGAATCGCTTTGGGCAAATGGCGCAGGCGATTAAATGCATCTTTTTCTTGCGTTTGATTTAAATGATTTTTTGCTTTTGCTAAAGTCAGAGCCAGCAAATAAAGTCCGACCAATTGGGTTGTAAATGCTTTGGTAGAGGCAACGCCGATTTCAGTACCAGCATGAGTTAAAAACTGATAGCTGGTTTCTCGCACCATGGCACTGGTGGCCACATTACAGACCGCCAAGGTTTTTTGATGCCCCAGAAATTGGGCATGGCGCAATGCGGCCAATGTGTCAGCCGTCTCACCTGATTGAGAAACGACCACCACCAAGGCTTTTGAATTAGGCACTGTTTTACGATATCGATACTCGCTAGCAATCTCCACTTGCGTGGCAATGCCTGCAATATCTTCAATCCAATATTTAGCTGTGCTGGCTGCGTAATAACTGGTGCCACAAGCCAAAATCAAAATACTGTCAATCTCTTTCAAATCTTCAGCGGTGGCCCCAAACAATGAAGGCTCTGCTAATTGCGCATGACCTAGAGTGTCTGCAATGGCTCGGGGTTGCTCGAAAATTTCTTTTTGCATGTAATGCTGATAAGGGCCTAAATCAACCGCTATGTTTTGAGCTGGCACTGGTTTTTTGATTCGCTCTTGCACTTTTCCAAAAGCATCTGTAATGACCACTTGATCTGTGGTTAAAACAGCCACGTCACCTTCCTCTAAATAGGCCATCATGGTGGCATGATCAGAGACAGCTAAAGCATCAGAAGCTAAAAAGTTTTCCTCTGCACCATAAGCCACCACCAAAGGAGAACCCACTCTGGCACCCACCAAGACTCCTGGAGCATCTTTAGCAATCACTCCAATGGCAAATGCGCCATGTAATTTTGGTAATGCGATTTGAACTGCTTTTGCCAAATCACGAACTGGCATAGCACTGTATGTTTGGTGAATTAGATGCGCAATCACTTCTGTATCTGTTTGCGAGACAAATTCATATCCCGCTTGCGTCAACTCTTGCCTTAATGCTTCGTAATTTTCAATGATGCCGTTGTGAACCAAGCCAATCAAATCTTTTGAAAAATGTGGGTGCGCATTCACAGTATCTGGTTTGCCATGGGTAGCCCAACGAGTATGCGCAATACCAATCGTGCCCGACATTGTTTGTGCTTGCTCACTTAAATCAGTAACTCGTGCGGTTGTTCTCGCTCTTACCAACTGACCATCAGAAATTAATGCAAAACCACATGAGTCATAGCCACGATACTCAAGACGACGCAAACCTTCTACTAAAACATGAACTATATTTTTTTTAGAGACCGCGCCAACAATGCCACACATGATGTTTTCCTATATGCGAAAGTCTTTAGAACTTTCTATTTTGATTTTTTAACTGGGCGCTGCCAATTCAGAGACACTTGTTTGACGCGAGTGACCGTTAATTGATCTGCAGGTGCATCTTTAGTTAGAGTTGTTCCTGCGCCTAATGTGGCCCCCTTACCTACTCGAACAGGCGCCACCAATTGAGTGTCAGAGCCAATGAATGCATCATCCTCGATGATCGTTCTGTGCTTGTTCACACCATCGTAGTTACAAGTAATCGTTCCTGCACCCACATTGACCTTTTTACCAATCGTGGCATCACCAATGTATGCCAAATGATTGGCCTTACTTTGAGAGCCCACTTCGCTATTTTTAATTTCAACGAAGTTGCCCACATGAACTTCTTCAGCGAGAACGGCCCCAGGTCTTAATCTTGCATATGGTCCAATCACAGATTTGGCACCCACTTTAGCCTGATCAATATGGCTAAACGCTTCAATTTTTGTATCGGCTTCAATCACTGAGTTACGAATGACGCAATGGGGACCCACAGAAACACCCGATGCCAATTGGACTCTGCCCTCAAAAACACAACCCACATCAATCGTGACATCTTGAGCACAAATTAATTCACCACGAACATCAATTCTGCTTGGATCAAGCAACGTGACGCCACTCTCTAGCAATTGCTCAGCCACTGCTTTTTGCCAAGCACGTTCTAAATCAGCTAACTGGGCGCGACTATTCACACCCACGGTTTCCCAGACATGCTTTGCTTGAGTAGTTAAAACAGGCACACCTTCAGAAACGGCCAAACCAATCACATCGGTTAAATAATATTCACCTTGTGCATTATTTGGTTTTAATTGACCCAACCAGCCCTTCAAGGCTTGAGTTGGCATAGCCATCAAACCCGTATTGATTTCAGTGATGAGTTTTTCCTCATTAGTCGCATCTTTTTCCTCAACAATGCCTGAAACATCGCCATCTTGATTGCGAATAATTCTGCCGTAACCCGCGGGCTCAGACATCTTTTGAGTTAATAAACCGATACCGCCAGATGAGGCTAGCTGATGGAGCTTCTCCAAAGTTTCGGTTTGAATCAGTGGTACATCACCATACAGAATTAATGTGATTGGGTCATCTGACAAAAGATCACAGGCCTGTAATACCGCATGACCGGTGCCCTTTTGCTCTGATTGAAAGGCAGTTTGGGCAGTCCATTGAGCTTTAGCAAGGTATTCCTGAACCTGATTGCCACCGTGACCGAGCACCACAACAGTTTGATGGTGCCCAGCCAAAGCCTGAGCACTACCTAAAACGTGGGCGAGCATCGGTTTGCCGGCAATCGGGTGCAAAACCTTGGGCAATGTGGACCGCATGCGCTTTCCCTGCCCAGCAGCTAATATGACAATATTCATTAATATTAATTATATGAGCTTATTCACCCGACCCCAAACTATCAAAACTGCGCTGATTTGCCTCTTGGCATTTCTTTTTACAGCCTGCAGTGCAGTTCGTTTTGTGTATAACCAAGGTGACACACTGGTTCGCTGGTGGATGGATGATCACATTGGCTTTACATCAGAGCAGGATACTTTTGCCCGAGAATTTTTAGAAAGGCAGTTTTGGTGGCATCGCACTGAACAACTTCAAGAAATTTCTTTTTCACTCGAGCAAATTCGCGACAAAATCAGCCGGCCGATGTCCACCCATGAAATTAATCAGTTTTCAGATCAATTCAAGAAATACGCCTATTCAATTGCAAATAAAGCAACACCGGATGTAGCTAAATTATTCATCAGCCTACAACCCAGTCAAATTGAGGCCATGCAAAAGAGAATGCAAAAAGGCAATGACAAATTTATCAAAGAGTGGCTCCCCAAAGAAAAAGAGAAGCAAATTCAAGTCAGGGCCGACAAAGTGATTGAGAGAACTGAATGGCTGTTTGGAACCCTGAGCAAAGAACAAGAACAAAAAATCAGAGATCATATTATTGCCAATCCACTTGATATGAATGCTGTTTTTCAAGACCGCCTTCGCCGTCAAAATGATTTAATTCTGATGGCCAAAGAAATTCAGGCGAAAAGACTTTCGCAAACCCAAGCAGAAGAGCTGATTAAAAACTATATTAAAAATTTTGAATATGGCCATACACCCGAGCAAAGATCATTTGCAAAAAATAGGGCTGATATTGGAATCAAACTCGCTTCATTTGTTACGCAAACTGTCAATGATGAACAACGCAAGTATGCAAAAGGAAGAATGGGCACTTGGGTTGCTGACGTTCAAGAACTGATCAGGGAATCATCTGTATTGGCTGCCAAGCGCTCTGCTCTTCAGAATCGATAAGCGCCTCCGCCTGACTTAGACCCTTAAAGTCAAATTGACTGTCGTCCATTAAATGAGATGGCACGACATTCTGTAGGGAGCTAAATAAACTCTCTACACGACCTGGAAACTTCTTTTCCCATTCTTTTAGTAAAGCCTTCATGGCATTGCGCTGAAGGTTTTCTTGGCTACCACATAGATTACACGGAATGATTGGAAAATTCATTTGGTGTGCATAACGCTCTAAATAGCTTTCTGGTACATAAGCCAAAGGCCTGATCACAATATGCTTACCATCATCAGACTTGAGCTTGGGCGGCATGCCTTTGAGTTTTCCACCATGAAACATGTTCATCAATAGTGTTTCAAGAATGTCGTCGCGATGATGGCCCAGGGCAATCTTCGTAGCACCCAACTCACCGGCCACACGATACAAAATCCCTCTTCTCAAGCGAGAACAAAGCCCACAAGTGGTTTTTCCTTCAGGAATCACCCGCTTGACGATGCCGTAAGTATCTTGCTCTTCAATGTGAAATGGGACGCCCAAATTTTTCAAATAATTAGGCAATGTCTCTTTTGGAAAACCAGGCTGATGTTGATCAAGATTCACCGCAACCAAATCAAAAGAAATGGGGGCTCGCTCTCTTAACTTCATCAAAACATCCAGCATCGCGTAACTGTCCTTACCTCCGGACATGCACACCATGACCTTGTCGCCATCCTCAATCATGTTGTAATCAACAATGGCTTGCCCTGCCAGACGACAAAGTTTTTTGTCTAGCTTATTTTCTTCGTAGGCGACTTTTCGAGGATCTTTCATTCTTTAATCAAAAACACTTCAACTCCAACCGCATCACAATCTGGGTAAACGTCTGGCTTGGCAGTAGAAACACGGACCGCTCTGACATTGGGATGCGCCAACATGATTTTAGCGACATCATCACAGAGTGTTTCTTGTAGATGAATATGGCCCTTAGAAACTCTCTCGACAATACTTTGACGCATGAAGTCATAATCCACAACTTCATCAAGGCTGTCTTTCGTTGGCGTGTTTTCTGTCAAAGGTACAAATAAATCAACGTTGATTAAAACGCGTTGCTCACCACGCTTTTCAAAATCATGAACACCAATGTTGATGTAAACCTCATAATTACTTAAAAAGAGACGGCGACAATCCATCAGTCGTGGGTGGGATAACAAAGCTTGCATAGATTACTCCGTCAAGAACATGACATCACGGTTGGTCGATAACAAATGCTGCCCCCCATCGACATAAAGAGTTGTTCCCGTCACAGCATTGGCGCGCGCCAAATAAGTTACCGCATCAGCAATGTCATCGGGTGTTGATGATTTACCCAATGGGGTCATACCGTGAGCTTTTACAAAACCATCTTCAGTTTGATCTCCTGACACCATCGTAATACCGGGGGCTAAACCAACCACTCTCAAATTAGGTGCAAAAGATTGCGCCAAAAGAGTGGTTGCGGAGTGTAAAGCGGCTTTAGATAGCGTGTAGGAAAGAAAATCAGGATTCAGATTCTCTAGCTTTTGATCCAATAAATTAATCACAACACCACTGGGCCCTTGAGCATCTGAAGCCCTAAGCTTGGCATGCTGACGATACAAATCCCTTGAAAGTATCAACGGCGCTGCCACATTCGTTAGCATATGACGATCAAATGAAGCATAGCCAAAACTTGAGGCCACATCGTATTGAAATAAAGAGGCATTATTGACTAAGCAAGTCGGCAAACCCAAAGCATCTGTACAACGTTGAATCAGCTGGCTGGCTTGTGACTCATCCGACAAGTCTGCTTGCAATGCCACGCCCCTTTGTCCAGTTTGAATAATGTCCTCTACTGTTTGCATGGCTGCATCTTTAGAGTTGCCATAGTGAATAGCAACATCCCAGCCATCTTTGGCCAGACCAATTGCTATTGCACGGCCAACGCGTTTAGCGGCACCGGTCACCAAGGCAATTTTTTGGGTTTTCATAATTTTTGCCACTTCTTATTAAGAGTTGTAGACTCGCGAGGTATGGATATTACCCCTAGTAGTGAAGAAACGTCTCACAGCCAATCTTTGACAGCACTGATTCAGAAAGAAATTGAATCAAATCAAGGTCAAATTTCCTTTGCAAAATATATGGAAATGGCGCTGTATGCCCCTGGATGGGGGTATTACGCCGCTGGCAAAACAAAGTTTGGCTCACAGGGAGATTTTATTACCGCCCCTGAAATCAGTCCTTTTTTTGGTGCCACCATTGCCCACGCCTTAGAACCTATCCTGAAGTTTTTTCAAGAAACTGGAAAACCCCTCAACATTCTTGAGTTTGGAGCCGGCACAGGGGCGCTTGCAGAATCAGTTTTAAAAGAACTTTCAAGAAACCAGCTTCAAATTAATTCTTACAAAATTTTGGATTTATCTGCGGACTTAATACTTCGCCAACAGAATCGACTCAATCACCAATTCAATCAGGTTGAATGGTTAACTGCTTTACCTGAAAAATTTGATGGCATCATTTTGGCCAACGAGGTTCTAGACGCGATGCCGATTGAATTAATTACTTATGTCAATCAACGATGGCATTACCAAGATGTAAAAACCAGTACGCATACAAACTCAAGAGACATCCCTTTTGATTTCACTTTAGGGCAATGTGTGCCGGATGAGTTGCTCCCACCCATACTTAAAGAATCAATCTTTGAAGATGGTTACACCACTGAACTGCACCCGATTGCCAATGCTTGGATCAATCAATTGGCTGAGGTTTTAAATCAAGGGGTTTTGCTCACCATTGACTATGGCTTTCCTGAGCAAGAGTATTACCACCCTCAGCGCCATCAAGGAACTGTGATGGGTCACTATGCTCATCACGCGGTTCAAAATCCATTTTTTTATCCTGGATTGTGCGACTTAACTGCTCACGTCAACTGGAGCGCCATTGCCAAAGAGGGCATTGAAAATGGTATGACTTTGTTGGGCTACACCAGTCAAGCCAGCTACTTACTTGATGCTGGCATCACTCAGTTATTACTCGATCGAATCAATCCTATCGATAGTCAACAGTTCATGCCCGTATCCAATGCTGTGCAAAAACTTTTGTCCGAGGCTGAAATGGGCGAGTTATTTAAGGTCATGTGCCTAGGCAAAGACATACCCTTTCAAGAGGGTGAACTGCCTGGGTTTCGCTCTAGGCCCAGAGGCCTTTAATGGCCGCAATTCTGGCTTGGTGAATGGCTTCTTTAATTAATGCCCCCGTAGAAGACCCTTGCTCACCCACTTGACCAACAACCTCGGTGACATTCACTTGCCTTGCCAATTCATAAGAACTCTTTAATAGATGGGTTGGTAATTGCAGCAAATTTGCCACGGCCATCAATTCATCAAATCGCTCGGGTTTTCTCCACACATCTACACGATCTAAAAGATCCAAAGAAATTTCCGCACTCAGTGAATGATTTAGTTTTGAGCCTAGCTCGCAGATTAAAACAGCATAATCTTTACACTCAGACGGTATTGCCCACTTGACAGCCCATGCTTGAATGCCCTGGATATTTAAACCGGCTGTCAAAGTCGCATACCGTTGAGCTAAATTGAAATTTAATTGTGCAGCTTGATTCAAAAGAGAAAATTTATTCGAATCATTTTGGGGTATTTGGGGAAAAAATAAATCTAGAACTCCTGCTTCTGTGAAGACCTCAAACATTCTTGCGGGGTATGAGGACATTAAGCCTTTAGAAATTTCTTGCCAAACCCTTTCTTTAACCAAAGCATCTAATTCACCTTTATCTTTCATCTCTTTCAAAAGACTTAAGGTCTTAGGGTGAATGTGAAAATCAGGAAAGCGTGCTGCAAAGCGGGCCAAGCGCAAAAGACGGACAGGGTCTTCACTGTATGAAGGTCCAACATGCCTAAACACTCGATCTTGAATATCTTGTTGTCCGCCATAAGGGTCAATCACGTCACCCACAGGCAAGCCATCATCGTCCGCCAATCTTGCCATGGCATTAATGGTAGATCGCGTCTGCTTAAATCTTCTTCAAGGGTAACGTTAGGAGCAGCATGAAAAACAAACCCTTTATAACCAGGCGACACTTTGCGCTCAGTTCTGGCCAATGCATATTCAGCATGAGTATCAGGATGAAGAAAAACCGGGAAATCTTGACCCACAGGAACAAACCCCTTACGAATCATTTCCTCAGGGGTGGCTCCAACCACCACATAATCAAAGTCCTTAACAGGCAAGCCCATTAATTGATCACGAACTGCGCCACCCACCACATAAATCTTCACTTTATTAAAACTTCCAATGATTTTGGGCTGATTGAAAAAACGGTTTCTAAGCAATTTTCTGAGCCAGCTGGTAAGACATTGTCTTCTTTCATGGAAGCCAAATTATCACGAGACATCAAAGTTGGTCCAGGCATCAACTCAAGGGCCAGCGCTTGAACATACGCCAAAGAGTTTGGCAAAGGAATGACCCAGCTTTGTTTACCCCCCAAGGAGCCTGCAAATTTAACCAATTCAGCCAATTGGTAAATTTGTGGGCCGGCCAAATCGTATACGCGGCCAATTGTTTCTGGCATTGAAATTGATTTCACAAATGCTTGCGCAACATCAGAAACATAAACGGGCTGAAAACGAACTGAAGCTCCACCCAATGGCAATACAGGCGCAAGCTTTTGAAGAGCGGCAAACATATTAATAAATTTATCTTTTTCACCAAAAACAACCGATGGCCTAAAGATGGTCCACTCTAAAGAGCTCTGCTTAACAAGATTTTCAGCATCGCCCTTGCTGCGTTGGTACATTGAGCTACCCGTACTACTTGCACCTAGAGCGCTCATATGAATATAGCGCTTCAAATGGTTGGCATTCATGGCAGCAATTATTTTTTGAGTCAGCTCCACATGATTTTTTCTAAATCCTGGTCCGTAAGGATTGCCCATCTTGTCATGCAAAATACCCACCAAATTAATGACAATGCCATTTGAGCCTATGCGTTGGCATAAATTATTCAATACGCTTGGATCATGAATATTGGCTTGAATAATCTGTAGTTTTGGCAACACCCAAAGATCCTTAGCATCATTGGGGCGTCGCGTTGGCAATAAAACACTGTGGCCAAGAGCACTCAATCGCGTGGCAATTTGCTGTCCAATAAATCCACTGCCGCCAATTAAAAGAATTTTCAATTCACTCATTATGGCAACTCCGACAACACAGAAGCTTTAGGCGAAACCATCCCCAGCTGTTGCTTTAAAGAAGGTGTCTTAGAACTGGACATGGCCGTATAGTAACTTGAGTTAGCCAACACATTTTTGACATATCCGCGCGTTTCATTAAAAGGAATTGTTTCAGCAAAGATTGCTCCTTCAACAGTCCTTGGTAATTTTTCACGCCACATTTTGGGGCGCCCAGGACCTGCGTTATAAGCCGCAGATGCCAAAGCCCATGAACCATCCAAATCTTGTAAAACCATATTCAAGTAATTGCTGCCCAAGGTCAAATTGACTTTCATATCATCGAGTTGACTGGTTTTGAAGTTATTCATTCCAATCTTCTTGGCCACGTATTTAGCAGTGGTTGGCATGACTTGCATCAAACCTGAAGCGCCCACATGAGAACGCGCATTCATAATGAAACGTGACTCTTGACGAATTAATCCGTAGGCCCAATTGGTATCCAATCCAATTGAGTTTGCAATCGGACTCAGGGACTCTTTGAATGGTGTGGGGTAACGCAAGCTAAAATCATGCTCTAGCTTGGTTCGGTCAGCTGTGTTGACAGCGCGGTCATAAAAACCAATTCTCTTGGCATACTCAGCGGCAGCAATCAGTTGCTTATCGCTAAAACCCCTTAGCTCCCAATTCCACTCACGATTACCTTCAAATCTTAAGCCTAGCTCATAAAAGCGCGCTGCTCGGGTAAATCCTTTATTGGATGACATTTGTTTGACCAAAGATTCATCCGCTGGAACACGCTTGGGAACATAAATCTTCATCCCCAAATCTTCTCTCGCCAATTGACCATAAAAGTTATATTGGTCAACCAATGCTTGCCATGTTTCTTTTGCCAAAGATTCATCACCCAATTCTTTTTGTGATCGGCCATACCAATAAGTCCAGGCAGGATCTTTTTTACGGATTGTCGGATTCATTTGCTCAATCGACTCTTTGACCATCAACCAATCACCTTCACGTAAAGCAACCCTGACTTTCCATTCTTGTGATTCAGGCGTTAATAAGTGATGATGGCCTAATTCATGTTGCGACTTAAAAGCTTTATAAGCATTTCTATCCACTCGCTTGGCTAAGAACTGGCCAATACTTGACCAAGCAGCCACCGTATTTTCTCGACTGGTACGCCAAGCTTTTTTGTCAAACTCTTTAAAAGCCTGATCTGGATTTTTTCGCGCCAACTTAATGATGTCTGCCACGGGGTCATCCAAGTCAAAACGCTTTGATAGCGTCTCAAAATTATTCTCAAGAGCCATTCTTGAAAAAGTTGCCAACTCTGCTTTGGACAAACCATTGGATTTATACAAAATTTGCGCCAATTCAGGGCAAGCCTCACCAAAATACTGGGCATCTAACAAAATACTTTTAAGCTCAACCCCTAACTGCTTTGAGTCTTCTCCCTTGGCCTGCCTTGAGTGCAGGGCATAACATTTGACTTGTGTATCGTCATCAAGAACAAATTGACTGTATTCACGATCAAATTGAGCCCAATCTTTTCTTTTACCCAATACCAAGAGCCAGTCATTGCGCAATCGATCGGCAATGGCAGATCCCGCATGTTTTTTTAGAAATTCATTCACTGCCTGGTCAGCATTTGTTTCCGCTTTTGCTTGACCGCCTTTATCAAATAATTGTGGCTTAATCTGAAAATAAGAAACGTAATCACTCAAGTCATGTTGAGAGAGCTTTGCCCCTAAACTTCTTGCCTTACTAGCATCATTACTTTTTGCGGCTTCTCTTAATTCTATGAATAATTTATCTTCAGCACTTAAGCCACCTTGTGCTTGCCCCTTTTTCGAGACAGCACTCGTTTGTTTTTCTGGTTTAGCAGCAAGAGTCGATGATGCAAAAATGGCGCTCATCAAAATCGGCAAAATGTATTTATTCATCAATCGGGTATTTTTTCGTTGTAGCATAGCCCTAATCATGCCTGATTTTTAACATTTTTGAATAGCTAAAAATTACTTTGGATTCACTTAGACAACAATTATTGGCAAAGAGGATTGATCTTGCTGAAGACCCAGATCTACAAGCTCGCCTTGAATCTTTGGCCATCGATTTTTTCAATCAATTAAAAGCTGATTGCGTGGCCATTTACTGGCCCATACAGGGCGAACCAGATTTGAGGTCGGTGGCTTTGAAGTGGTTAAAAGAATCTCCCTCTAAAACGCTTGCTTTACCTGTTGTTAAAGCCGATCATCCCTTGATTTTTGCACCTTGGAATCAAGATTTACCGCTTACCAAAGGTCCTCAAGGGATTCCTGAGCCACTCATTGATTCCAACTCAACGCCTGTTCAACCTGATGTGGTCATAGTTCCCTGCTTGGGATGGTCTTTCCAAAACAATCAATTCTGGAGGGTGGGATATGGCGGTGGCTACTATGATCGAACCCTTTCTAATTGGAAAGAAAAAGGGCACTCTTTTAAAGCGATTGGCGTGGGATATCGTTCCTTAGAAGTCAAAGAGGGCGACTGGCGCCCTCAACAACATGATCAAGCATTAGACTCTGTGCTTTTGATTTAAAGAACTAGTTTCCCAGTAAGTCTAAATTTTTAGCAATCGCTAAAGTTGTTTCGGCTTGGTTCAGACTATAAAAATGAAGGCCAGGGGCCCCCGCTACTCTGAGTTGATCACACAAATCAGAAACCACATCCAAACCAAACGACTTAATCGATGCCACGTCATCACCAAAAGACTGCAACCTCAGACGAATCCAGCGGGGAACTTCAGCGCCGCAAGCATCAGAAAAACGCAACAACTGAGTACTATTAGTAATTGGCATGATGCCAGGCACAATTGGTTGATCAACTCCTAATTTATAGGCTTCATCCACAAATCTAAAGTAAGCATCGCTGTTGAAGAAATATTGCGTGATTGCAGAATCAGCACCTGCTTTCATCTTGTTAGCAAAGCATTGAATGTCATCAGACATTGACTTTGCCTGCGGATGCATTTCTGGGTAAGCCGCCACCTCAATATGAAAATGACTGTCAGTTTCCGAACGAATAAATCTAACCAATTCGTCTGCATGATGAAACTCGCCATATTGACCCATGCCTGAGGGCAAATCGCCTCGCAAAGCAACAATTCGACGAATTCCCAGCTCTTTATATTGATTAAGCAATGCACGCACTTTTTCTTTAGAGCTACCGACACAAGATAAATGAGGCGCAGCCTGTTGGCCAGCCTCATGAATCTCTTTAACAGTGGCTAAAGTACCATCTTGTGTGGAACCACCAGCACCAAAAGTGACTGAAAAGAAAGTGGGCTTAAGCGCCAAGGCCAACTGCTCACGAACAGAACGAAGCTTGGTAGCTCCTTCTTCTGTTTTAGGCGGGAAAAACTCAACGCTTAATTCCATTTCTTATCTTTCTACTTTTTCAATTGCTTAGTAACGATATGTATCAGGCTTGTAAGGGCCTTCTTTTTTCACATTGATGTAGTTGGCTTGCTGATCAGTCAGTTCAGTCAATTGAGCATTCAACTTATTCAATTGCAAACGAGCCACTTTTTCATCCAAATGTTTAGGCACTGTGTAAACGCCCACCGGATACTTGCCGGTACCAGCTGTTGTCCACAACTCAATTTGTGCAATCGTTTGATTGGCAAATGATGAGCTCATCCCATAAGAGGGGTGTCCTGTACCGCAACCCAAGTTCACCAAACGGCCTTTGGCCAAAATAATAATGCGCTTTTCTGGCTGACCATTGCTCGCAGGGAAAATCACATGATCAACTTGTGGCTTGATCTCTTCCCACTTGTATTTTTCAATGCCCGCAATATCAATCTCATTATCAAAATGGCCAATGTTACAAACAATGGCCTGATCTTTCATTTTGATCATGTGATCATGAGTAATCACGTGATAGTTACCGGTTGCCGTCACAAAGATGTCAGCTTTATCAGCTGCATAATCCATTGTCACCACGCGGTAACCTTCCATGGCAGCCTGTAAAGCACAAATTGGGTCGACTTCAGTCACCCAAACCTGAGCAGACAATGCACGAAGCGCTTGAGCAGAACCCTTACCCACATCGCCATAACCAGCCACCACGGCCACCTTACCGGCAATCATGACGTCTGTGGCACGCTTGATGCCATCAACCAATGATTCGCGGCAACCATACAAGTTATCAAACTTGCTCTTAGTCACTGAGTCATTCACGTTAATGGCTGGGAACTTGAGTTCACCCTTGGCATGCATCTGGTACAAGCGATGAACACCGGTTGTGGTTTCTTCTGTCACGCCTTTTACTTTTTCAAGACGCACTGAATACCATGTTGGATCAACTTTCAACTTGGCTTTGATTGAAGCAAACAACACGGTTTCTTCTTCGCTGGTTGGGTGATTTAAAACAGATAAATCTTTTTCTGCTTTGGTACCCAAATGTAACAACATGGTTGCATCACCACCATCATCCAAAATCATGTTGGAGTAACCGCCATCTTGCCACTCAAAAATCTTGTGCGTGAAATCCCAATATTGCTCAAGCGTCTCACCTTTGATCGCAAATACAGGTGTACCGTTGGCAGCGATCGCCGCCGCGGCATGATCTTGTGTTGAGAAAATATTGCATGAAGCCCAACGCACTTCGGCGCCCAATGCTTCTAATGTCTCAATCAACACGGCTGTTTGAATGGTCATATGCAAAGAGCCTGTGATGCGAGCACCACGCAAAGGTTGGCTAGCAGCAAACTCTTCACGAATTGCCATTAAACCTGGCATTTCAGTTTCAGCAATGGTGATTTCTTTACGACCCCAATCAGCCAATGAAATATCAGCGATTGCGCAATCTGTGAAGTTTTTTAAATCCATCGGTTTGTTCATTTCCACTCCAAGCTAGTAAAGAAGTTCATGGAGGGCAAATAAAAAAAGCCCGCCAACCAATCACTTCTCAGGTTAGCGAGCGTCGTTGCTAAAGGCATTTGCCTCCCCCTAAGCCTAGGGTGTTAGTTCAATCTAACACCTCGCAACGCTCCTTAGAGGTTTTGAAAAATTATAAACCAGCCGCTGCTTTTAATGCTGCAGCCTTGTCGCGAGCTTCCCAAGTGAACTCTGGCTCTTCACGGCCAAAGTGTCCATAAGCAGCTGTTTTACGGTAAATAGGTCTCAGTAGATTGAGCATCTTTACGATTCCCTTTGGTCTTAAATCAAAGTGAGCACGCACTAACTCTGCAATCTTCTCATCAGAGATTTTGCCAGTTCCGTAGGTGCTGACCATCACAGAGGTTGGTTGTGCCACACCAATCGCATAAGAAATTTGCACCAAACATTTGCTGGCCAAACCGGCTGCCACAATATTTTTAGCCACGTAACGGCCCGCATAAGCAGCAGAACGATCGACTTTGGATGGATCCTTGCCTGAGAAAGCGCCACCGCCGTGAGGCGCTGCGCCACCGTAGGTGTCCACAATGATCTTGCGACCAGTCAAGCCACAATCACCCTGTGGGCCGCCAATCACAAATCGACCTGTTGGATTAACCAGGTACTTGATTTCACCTTTGATCAGCTCTTTAGGAAGAACAGGTTTGATGATTTCTTCAATCACGGCTTCACGAAGTTTTTCCAAAGAAATGTCTGGAGAGTGCTGAGTTGATAAAACAACCGTATCAATTGAATCTGGCTTGCCATCAACATATCGCAATGTCACTTGTGACTTTGCATCTGGGCGCAACCAGTTCAAACGACCATCACGACGCAAGTCAGCTTGACGCTCAACCAATCGATGTGACAAGTAGATGGGTAAAGGCATTAACTCTGGGGTTTCATCAACCGCATATCCAAACATCAAGCCTTGGTCGCCAGCGCCTTGATCAAGGCCATCATCGTGGGCCTTATCAACACCTTGGGCAATATCAGGACTTTGTTTGTCATAAGCCACCAATACCGCGCAGCCTTTGTAATCAATGCCGTACTCGGTGTTGTCGTAACCGATTTGACGAATCGTGTCACGTGCCACATTGATGTAATCGACGTTGGCGCTTGTTGTAATCTCACCTGCCAAAACAACCAAACCGGTATTACACAATGTTTCTGCAGCCACTCGAGCTGTAGGATCTTGAGCCAAGATGGCATCAAGAATGGCATCAGAAATCTGATCAGATACTTTATCTGGATGACCTTCAGAAACTGACTCTGAGGTAAAGAAATAATTATTAGACATTGAATGCTCCTTAGTTAAGTCACCGACAACACGTGCCGAGTATTACTAAGAGCGGCGACGCTTTAGCGGATAGTTTTAATTCGCCCCGCAAGTTGTCTTAACTCGGCGAATACCCTAAATTCTATAACATTCTCATTTTTTTCAGCAAGCCTGTATATTTACCCCTATGACAAGCACAACTTTACGCTTTACCAAAATGCATGGCGCTGGCAATGACTTCATTGTTCTAGATGGCATTTCTCAAGATTTATCAAAGATCACAAAAGCCCAGTGGCAAGCCATGGCTCATCGACAACTCGGCATTGGAGCTGATCAAATTCTCTTGGTTGAACGAGCGACAGTGCCAGATGCGGAATTTCGTTATCGCATCATCAATTCAGATGGCAGTGAAGTTGAGCAGTGCGGCAATGGCTCCCGTTGCTTTGTTCGTTTTGTCCGAGAAAAAGGGCTTACAAAGAATCAAACCGTCAGAGTTCAAGTGGCACACACCATCCTAACGCTCACCGAAAATCATGATGGCCAAGTAACCGTTGATATGGGCGCCCCCATCCTAAATCCAGACCAAGTGCCATTTCATGCAAAAGAGTTACATGCGATGACTGAAGGGGCGGCAACTCTCCACGAACTGAAATTAAACAATGCTTCAGCATGGGTTCACGCGATTTCTATGGGCAACCCTCATGCAGTTCAGATTGTCACAAATGTAGAAGATGCTCCGGTTGCCTCTCAAGGTCCTTTGATTGAGTCTCATCCGTCATTTCCAAAGCGAGTCAATGCTGGCTTTATGCAGATTGTGAATCGACACGAAATTCAATTGCGCGTTTTTGAAAGAGGCTCTGGAGAAACTTTGGCTTGCGGCACCGGTGCCTGTGCCGCGGTGGTATCAGGCATTCTGCGTGGGCACCTTGAATCGCCAGTCACCGTTCATACCCGTGGTGGAGACTTAAGCATTGCTTGGGACAATCAAGCATCGCAACAAAATTCCGTGATGATGACCGGCCCTGCGCAGACTGTATTCGAGGGGGAGATCAATCTCAACACCCTCAAATTTAAAGCCAAACCTTAAATCAAATACCGTATTGCTCTCTGTAGGCCTTCACTGCCGGCAAGTATTGTTGTAATTCCTTACTTTGGCTGGACTCTAAGAATTTCATAAGGCTCGCCAAATCAGCAATCGATACCACTGGCATGCCAAACTCTTTCTCAACGTTTTGCACTGCTGAACTGCTACCAATGTCGGTGGCAGTGCCTGATCGCTCCATGCGATCCAATGCGATGAGCACAGCTGCAGGAGTCGCACCCGCATGGCGAATGATGTCAACTGACTCCCTCACGGAGGTGCCTGCAGAAATCACATCATCAATAATCACCACACGTCCTTTAAGGGGAGCCCCCACCAAAGTACCACCTTCGCCGTGGTCTTTGGCCTCTTTGCGATTGAAGCAAAAGGGTACTGAGCGCCCCATTGCAGCCAAAGCCACCGCCGTGGTTGCCGCCAAGGTAATTCCCTTGTAGGCGGGTCCAAATAACATGTCAAACTCAAGACCTGAATTGATCAATGCCTTTGCGTAGAATTCTCCCAAAGACTTTAATAATGCGCCGTCATTAAAACCACCGGCATTAAAAAAGTAAGGGGATAATCGCCCAGCTTTAGTTTTAAATTCGCCAAAAGCCAGAACTTTGGCATCTAGGGCAAAATGAATAAAGTCGTTTTTAAAATTTTCTTGATTGGAAGTCATAACCGAGATGTTACGCATCATTACCGCCAACCTCAATGGTATTCGTTCAGCTGCTAAAAAAGGATTCTTTGAATGGGTCCAAAAACAAAGCCCAGACATCCTTTGTATTCAAGAACTTAAAGCCCAAGAAGCCGATTTAGACGAATCTTTGATGAACCCCTGTGGTTATCACGGTTTATTTCAATACGCAGAAAAAAAAGGTTATAGCGGGGTTGGTCTTTACTCCAAAAAGAAACCTGATTCAGTGAAAATTGGTTTTGACAATGGTGAGTTTGATGCAGAAGGTCGCTATGTAGAAGCCCGATTTGGAAAACTAATTGTTATTTCAGCCTACTTTCCATCGGGTTCTAGCGCCCCCGAAAGACAAGAAGCAAAATTTAGATTTTTAGATATCTTCATGCCTCATTTGAAAAAACTAAAAGCAGAAGGGCTTGAGATTGTTTTGTGTGGCGATATCAATATTGCTCATCAAGAAATTGATTTGAAAAATTGGAAAGGCAATATTAAAAATTCTGGCTTTTTACCAGAAGAGCGTGAGTGGATGACTCAACTATTTAGCCAAGTCGGGTTTATGGATGTCTATCGACATTTACACCCGAACACCGAAGATGAGTGCTACACATGGTGGAGTCAACGAGGTCAAGCTTATGCTAAAAATGTCGGTTGGCGTATTGACTATCAAATTGCAACGCCTGAGTTGGCTCAAAAAGCCAAACGCGCAGAAATTTATAAAGCAGAGAGATTCTCAGATCACGCACCTTTAATCATTGAATACGACTTGCTTTGAATTGATTAAGGCTTGTAATCTGGAAGTCGGTCAATGGTGGTGTTTTTAGCTCTTGCGTAAAGACGCAATGCATCCATCATATTTCTTTGAAGCTCGTAAATGCGAGTGTCACCTGAAGGGTGTGTGGATAACCACTCAGGTTGCTTATCCTTTGATTGTTGACCCATTTTTTGCCATAAAGAAACTCCAGCGCGCGGATCATATCCGGCACGAGCTGCAATGTCCATGCCCACCAAATCAGCATCTTTTTCATCGGCCCTTGAAAAGCTCAAGCCCAAAATTTGTAGCCCCTGCCCCAAGGCCTGACTACCCACACTACCCAAACCCAGAGCAGAAGATAAAACGTTGGCGCCCAAATTACTCAACTGAGCTTTAGCAATCCGATCACGTGCATGCTCACGCAACGCATGGGCAATTTCATGCCCCATGACCGTGGCCACTTCATCATCATTGAGCTTTAACTTTTCTAATATCCCTGAATAAAAAGCAATTTTTCCACCAGGCATACAAAACGCATTCACCTCATCTGACATGAATAAATTAATTTCCCACTTCCAAGCTTGCGACTCAGGATTCCATGCGTAAGCATGAGGGAGAATTTTTTTAGCAATGGTTCTTAAGCGAATCACTTGGGGATGATTGTCGGGTGCCAATGCATTTTTTTGTGAAGCCTTTTGCTTCATAGCGCTATATTGCTTCGCAGCTGATGCCTCTAACTGACTCGCCGGGACAATACTCTTCAGGCTTGAGCCATCACTTACCTGAATACCATCTGCAGGGCGCACAGAATTATTTGAAGTTCCGCAAGCCGACAACACAACAAGAGTGGCTGAGATACTCCAAATCTTTAATTGGCGAAAGAATGATTGATGATTAAAAATCATACGGCCGTTTCAAATGAAGATTTCTTTTCTTTATTCCAAGGTGCGATCTTTGGCAACAGTAAAAGACCTGGCATTGCCAAGAAGAAACAAATAATAAAAAAATTGGTCCAACCTGTAAATTCAACAATGTATCCCGTTAAAGCATTTACAAATGTTCTGGGTACAGCCGACAGGCTTGTAAAAAGAGCGAATTGGGTCGCCGTAAATCTTGGATTAGTCTCTAAAGCAAGATAGGCTGTAAATGCCGCAGTTCCGAGGCCTGCAGTGATTGCTTCAAAACCAATCACCCACGACAATAACAATAAATCAGGGCCTGATTGTGCCAATACCGCAAACCATAAAGTGGATATGGCCTGAAGTACTCCAAAAATCCAAAGGCCTTTATTCACGCCCGTTTTTAACAGCCAATAGGCGCCTAAAATTCCCCCCAAGATGCTGGCCCAAAGTCCCGCATTTTTAGCCACTAAACCAATTTCAGTTCGAGTAAATCCAAGCTCGATATAAAAGGGGGTTGCCAATGCACTGGCCATTGAATCACCCAGCTTATAAAGAAAAATAAATAAAAGTATCCAAGCAGCCTGCTTCCACCCAGAGCGTTGTATAAATTCATTGAAGGGTTCAATCACTGCTTCACGCATTGTTTGAGGAGGTGGCCCGTACATCTTTGGTTCAGAAACAAACAGTGTGGTCAAAATGCCTGGAAGCATGAACAGACCAGTAATGAAAAATACCCAATCCCAAGAAATCAAATCAGACAAAATCAAAGAGAGCGATCCCGGAACCAGGGTTGATAGCTTATAAGCATTCACAAAGAGTGCTGTACCAGAACCCATTTGCTCTTCTGTGAGCCATTCACGTCGATGTGCATCGACCACGATGTCTTGGCTGGCCGAGAAGAAAGCAACGACAGAGGCTAAAAAAACAACCATCCAAATATCTGTACTTGGATTGAATTGCCCCATCAAAATCACCGCTAACATCACAGCAATTTGGGTCAGGACCATCCAGCCACGCCGACGCCCTAAAAAAGGCAGCTTATAACGGTCCATGGCGGGAGCCCACAAAAACTTCCATGTGTAAGGCATACCCACCAAGGCAAATAAACCAATTGCTTTTAAATCAACCCCTTCGCTTTTTAACCAAGCAGAAAGTAAGTTGTACAAAATAAATAAAGGCAAGCCACTAGAAAAGCCTAGAAAAATACAAACCAGGAGTGCTTTGGTTTTACTTGGTCCGGCGTGCTCGATAGACAGCAAGACTACCCCTTAGGTTAGGCAAGAACTTCACAATCTGGCCATCGTGAAAAACCACTCGATCGAGTAATTGCAATCCTACAGCCGGGGCCAAAGCTTCAAAATCAGCAATGGTCAAAACTCTCACGTTGGGCGTGTCATACCATTGGTATGGCAAAGATTTTGAAACTGGCATGCGTCCCATCATGACTGACCCACGATGGGACCAATGCCCGAAATTGGGAAATGACACCACACACTCTTGACCAACCCGGGCAATCTCACCCAATATTCGGGCGGTTTGATGAATCGTTTGTAAAGTTTGAGACAAAATTACCGTGTCAAAACTTTGATCTTCAAATAATGCCAACCCACTCTCAAGGTTTTGCTGAATGACATTCAAACCTTTTGCAGCACAAGCAAGCACTTTGTCATCGGCTAGCTCAACGCCATAGACATGGGCTTGCTTAGTTTCCTTGAGATAACTTAATAAAGTTCCGTCACCACAACCCACATCCAATACTTGTGACCCAGGTGTAATCCATTGAGCAATGGCAGAAAAATCTGAGCGCATCATGACTTCACCCCTTTTGCGATTTGCTCAAAATAGGCCCTGACCAAACCATGATAACGAGGATCTTCCAACAAGAAAGCATCATGCCCATGAGGAGCATCAATCTCGCCATAGCTCACATCCAGCTTGTTGTCTAACAAAGCTTTTACTATTTCTCTGCTTCGATCAGGCGCGAAGCGCCAATCGGTTGTAAAACTCACCACCAAAAACTTTGCGACTACTTCCTTCATCGCGGCACTTAAGTTATCCGCATAGGCTTTGGCTGGATCAAAATAGTCCAATGCTCTGGTAATTAATAAATAGGTATTGGCGTCAAAGTAATCAGCAAACTTCTCTCCTTGATATCTGAGATAGCTCTCCACCTCAAATTCAACATCAAAGTTAAAGTTGTAATCGCTCGAATCACCTTCAGCACGGCGTAATTCACGGCCAAATTTTTCAGCCATGTCGTCATCAGATAAATAAGTGATGTGGCCAATCATTCGAGCCACTCGTAAGCCACGACGGGGCTTAACGTTATGCGCATAATAGTCACCCCCATGAAAATCAGGGTCACTCAAAATAGCACTTCGAGCCACTTCGTTAAATGCAATGTTTTGTGCAGATAATTTAGGGGTTGATGCAATCACCACACAATTCGCAACACGCTCCGGATACATCATGCTCCAAGCCATGGCTTGCATACCACCCAAACTGCCGCCCATGACTGCTGCAAATTGTTTGATACCAAAATGATCAGCCACACGCGCTTGCGCATTGACCCAATCCTCAACTGTCACCACTGGAAATGCTGCGCCATAAGGCTTGCCTGTTGCAGGGTTCGCACTCATAGGGCCCGTTGAACCAAAACAAGAGCCCAAGTTATTCACGCCAATTACAAAAAACTGATTGGTATCAACTGGTTTACCTGGTCCAACCATGTTGTCCCACCAACCCACATCGGCAGGATTGCTTGCGCTAACACCGGCCACATGATGAGAGGCATTTAATGCATGACAAATCAGGACTGCATTATTTTTTTGCGCGTTTAACTGACCATAGGTTTCAACCACCAAGTGATAGTCAGCAATACTCGCCCCGCTTTGCAGCTGGAGTGGCGCAGCAAAGTTCAATGTTTGAGGAGTGACAACCCCTAAGCTCATGCTGAGAAAAGAACTCTCATGGGTAGCTCACTGAATTCAGTGGGAGATTTTTTAAATCCGCTTCTGGCATATCGATGCCAACGACCAACCACGTAACTCATCATCATGGCAGCTCTTGAGCTAACTTCATTGCCATCAGCAGACTGAGTCAAACGACCTTGGGTTTGAGCAATTCTTAAGGACTGTTTTAGGGAGGTTTCAATGCGTTCAAAAATCTGCAAAATTCGTTCTTGTAGACGCTCTTCCTCTAACCACAGCGCATCCCCCAACAGGACCCGAATCATTCCAGGGTTTTTTTCTCCAAACCCCAAAAGAACCATCAAAATTTCTTGCGCTTGACGATCACCCGCCTCTTCTCGATCGGTGATTTGATTGATTAAACCAAAAATAGTTTGTTCGATAAAAGCAATTAAGCCCTCAAACATCTGAGCCTTGCTAGCAAAGTGACGATAAAGCGCGGCTTCAGACACTTCTAATTTTGCCGCCAAGGCTGCCGTGGTCACGCGATCGCCCTTGGGGCTTTCAAGCATTTCAGCCAAGACCTGCAAAATCTGAATTTTCCTCTCTCCAGGACGCGGGCGCTTACGAGCTGGCGTAGCCGCAGTGCTTTCAGATTCATCAGAAATGGGCGCTTGATTAAAAGGTGAGTTCATTTGAGTTTTTGCCAGCTTTTAAATAAATGATGTATTGATTGTACTTCTAGCGAGACCCTTCCTCGATTATGGGTGTAAGTCCTAACATGTCTTTTAAACCATACAGTCTTTATACCCAACTTTGAATACTCTAGTAAATGCCCCAGAGTATCGTCCACCAAAACTGCCCCATTAGGAGCGCACCGATACTTTTTTAATAAACGCTTAATCATCAAATGATCTGGCTTAGGACGCCACTGACGATGGACTTCCATGTCTTCAATTGCCTCAATCCCCTGAAAACATTGCTTAATTCCTAATTCTTTTAATACCTGGACAGCATAGGCTTTAGGTGCGTTGGTCAACAACACTTTTTGACCAGGCAGCCTATTCAAAATCTGACGCAGGCCACGCTCACCTCGAACCATATCCGCCAAATCTTGCAGATGCACCCCAGATTGATCATCAAAACGATGGGTCTCATGAAGAAACTCATGTGGATCAACGCTGTGATGCTTCACCAGGCCCAAAAGCGTCGCACCGTATTGATGCCAGTATTGGTCTCTGACTTGGCTCGCCTTTTGATGATTTAAATTCAAGCGACGAGCCACATAGCTCGTCATGGCTTGATTAATGTAAGGAAAAATTGAATGTGAGGCGTCGTGAAGCGTGTTATCTAAATCAAATAACCACAATGGTTGGCGCATGCCAAACCTCAGTGCGAACGAATCATCGTGCCAAATGCTTGCTCAGTCAAAATTTCTAAAAGCAATGAATGCTCAATTCGTCCATCGATGATATGAACAGAGTTAACACCACTCTTAGCCGCATCTAAGGCTGAAGAAATTTTAGGCAACATTCCGCCTGAGATGGTGCCATCAGCAAACAGAGCATCGATTTCACGGGCAGTTAAGTCGGTCAACAGATTCCCATTCTTATCCATCACCCCAGGAATATTGGTCATCATGACCAATTTTTCTGCTTTTAAAATTTCCGCCATCTTGCCTGCCACCAAATCAGCATTGATGTTGTACGCCTGGCCATCCTCGCCAAAGCCAATTGGCGAGATCACTGGAATAAATGCATCGTCTTGTAAAGCTTTCACAACCGCTGGATTAATAGAATCGATTTCTCCGACGAAACCGATGTCTAACATCTCGCCTGCTTTTTCCTTATTAGGAATCATCATTTTGCGAGCATGTATCAAGCCGCCATCTTTGCCCGTCAAACCAACTGCTTGACCACCAAAATGATTAATGAGCATCACGATATCTTGTTGTACTTCGCCACCCAGAACCCATTCAACCACTTCCATGGTTTCTTCGTCGGTAACACGCATCCCCTGAATAAAAGTTCCTGCTTTACCCACTTTTTTCAAAGCATCGTCAATTTGCGGTCCGCCACCATGAACCACCACAGGATTCATGCCGACCAACTTTAACAAAATGACATCACGCGCAAAACCCTCTTTCAAGCGATCTTCGGTCATGGCATTGCCGCCGTATTTAATCACGATGGTTTTACCGTGATATTTTTTAATGTACGGCAAAGCCTGCGCCAAAACCTCTGCTTTGACTGCAGGCGAAACGTCTTTTAATTCAGCGAGTGGTGTGTTCATGCGCGGATTGTAAGATTAGTTGCGAAGCTTGGCTAGAATTTTTACTTATTTATACAAAAAGGCGACTTAAAGTCGCCTTTTTGAGATGATTTCTGGGCAACCTAGCCCAGAATGATGCGCCCAGGACTTTAGAAATTACCTCTCAAGCCCACCCGAATTGCTCGCGCACCGGCAGGTGCAACATTGCGCAAAACAGATGAAGCATTGCGAGCCTCAACATCCGTGAGGTTATCCACCCTCAAGAAAACATAGGAAGACTTCATTCCAGAAATGGCTGTTTTATAAGAAGCCCCCAAGCCAAACATCGTATAGCTTGGTGTTGCACCTAAATCATCGGCGTAACGAGTTTGACGGGCCGCATACTGAACATCCACTTGGCTAGAGTACTTACCTTCTGTGTACACCAAGGCTGAACTCAAACGCAATGGCGAGATGCGTGGCAGCGCACCACCGGTTGAGCGATTCTCGCCACGCACATAATCAGCCTTCCAATCCATGTTCAACTGACTGGCCTTGCCAAACAATCCCAAGGCCAAAGGCAAACGACCGTCGGCTTCTAAACCATACAAACGAGCCTTGATGTCTTGGAAGTTGTATTTGGGAACGCATACCTCTCCAGCGTCACAAGAACTTCCATCTTCCTCCTCGACTTGGCCATCCTGAATCAAGCCAATGAAGTTACTGAACTCAGTCACAAACGCTCCAAAATTCGCGCGCGTAGTTGGGGTCTTGAATTTCATTCCAAGTTCTAGAGTAGTACCCTTTTCTTTTTGATTATTGGCATTACCTTTTTCATAAGTCTCTGTGGCGTGATGCATACCATTGGCATACAACTCATAGAAGGTTGGGGCGCGCTCGGTATAAGATAAACCGCTGGTAGCCGTCCAACCTGAGCCCATGTCTTGACGATAGCCCACTGAGGCGCTCAATGGTTTGAATTTTTTACTATCGGCAGTGAATAATTCGCCTTCACCATTGTTACCACCCCCCAAACTATCCACCTTCACAGATTCAAGTCTGAGACCGGCGTTCACTGCTTTACCAGGTGCAAAGCTGAGCTCTTCAAAAACAAATACCGCCATACTGTTGGTTTGAGTATTGGGGACAAAGGTTGCTTCTTCGCTAGTGGCAGAAAACTTAAAGTCTGAACCTTGCACACCCCAGGCTCCTTTTAACGGACCATAGGCGGTTTGTATCGGCAAATGCGTGCCTTCAATGCGACTGTCCCAGCCCTTGTTCTTGAAAGTTGATTCAAGATCGCCACCCGCAAATTCCTCATGCTTGTAGTCTGTTGTACTAAATGAGCCTCTGATGGATTCAAATGGGCCTGCTTTACCTGCTAGGTTTCTTTGCTCACCTGCGATTGTCAATTTATCTTGTTTTAATTTGATTCTGGTTGGCTTTGTTAAGTCATCTCCCTCATACAAACCTGTACCGTAGTCGTTCTTATAGCTATCCACTGACAGGCCCAAATATCCATGGTCATTGGTCAAAGAAAATCCCAATGCACCACTTTGTTGATCAGCATCACTGTTTAACAATGTGCCTGAATTTAAAGAGGCATCGCGACCGGCTTGCTTGGGCACTTTAAGGTTATCTGTTTTTCTACTTGAACCATCAACATGCAATGCGAAAGCACCATTACCGACAGTCACCAAGCCAGCAGCTGATTTTTCTGATTCTGCGCCACCACCCCTGATCTCACCCCTTCCTTCTACTCCCTTCACAGGGGCTTTGGGAATACGGTTATCAATGACGTTCACAGCGCCGCCAATGGCGCTACCGCCATATTGCAAAGCAGCTGGTCCACGAACCACTTCAACTTGCTCTACCAATAATGGCTCTATTGCTACAGCATGGTCATATGAAAGTGTTGAGGCATCCAAGCTTGCGCCACCGTTGTTCATCACTCGCACACGATCCCCATCCAAGCCACGAATCGTTGGTCGGCTTGAGTTTGGTCCAAAATCAGTTGAACCAACTCCAGGGAGGCCATTTAATGTTTGACCAAGCGTGCTGCTTTGTTTTTTAGCCAACTCTTCGCCACGTAAAACACTGACGGGCGAAATTAGATCATTGATGTCCCCAAGCAATGGATTGGCGGTCACAACCACCGGTGACAGAGTTTGTTGAGCTTGAGCAAACGAAATTGAAACGGCAGCCAAAGCTGCGGCACTGATCGCAGTGCGAATAAATACTTGCATGTAATTCTCCTAAACATGAATAAAAGTCACGCCTTGGGCGTGAAGAAATTTCAATGCTTAAGAGCGGGGTGGGCCTCTGACATCAAAGGGGCGATAAGCCTCAATAGAAACCTGATAGTCTGAATAAGACTTGATGAGGGCATGAGTCAAATCAATTTGGGGTGGCGCCAAGGGCAAAGCAGGCATGGCCAGACTCAATGTTTGCGAATCGTAAGCAGAACAATGATGGTCTTTTGTGGACTTCCCAAAGTTCCACGCAAACAATGAAGTATGTTCCTCGCACTCATGGATTACTTCAACATGGGTATTGTGAATGTGGAGTTCATGGTCATGGCTTAGGCCATGAGCAATGCCATGGCTAAAACCTTGCCATTGAGCAAACAACAAGCCCAAAACAAGGGCCCAAAGGCATGTAAAAGATCTTAATTGATGCACGTCAGAACAACTTAATTGCCAAATAATTTTTGACGTAGTTCCCTGCGTTCTTGAGCCTCAAGAGATAAATTGGCCGTTGGTCTTGCTAACAAACGAGGAATGCCAATCGGCTCACCTGTTTCTTCGCACCAACCATAGTCACCAGACTCAATGCTTAAAAGTGATTGCTCGACCTTTTTCAACAACTTGCGCTCACGATCACGCGTGCGAAGTTCCAAAGCATGCTCTTCTTCAATCGTCGCGCGATCGGCGGGATCGGGAACCAAAACATTCTCACGAAGGTGCTCAGTGGTCTCATTCGCATGAAGCAATAAATCAGCCTTCAATGCCAATAATTTGTTTTTGAAAAATTCTAATTGAGCAGCATTCATGTAATCCTTTTCAGGCATCTTCAAAATATCTGCTTCAGTCAATACTTTCTTGCTCATCTCTTGTCCTTTCGGGACTCTAATCTTGCTACAACAAAATACATTGTGTTGCGCTATTCTTTCATGAACCTTTGTAAGCTCTTTACAGCCCCAAATATTACCTAATTTTTATAAGAGCTCAGGGCGCGGATTCTACTCTAATCTTGAAAGATTACACCAAACATGTTTCTAAGCCACCCAATAAAACATCCTTAGGCAAGTCTTTTCCGATAAAAACCATCCGAGTTTCTTTCTTATCTTTCCCCCAAGGCCCACCCAAATCGGTTCCCATCATTTCATGAACCCCTTGAATAATAACTTTGCGAGCATTGCCCTTGATATATAAAACTCCTTTATATCTCAACATCTTAGCCCCAAATACCGACAAAATTCCGCCCAAAAAATCCTCTAATTTTTGAGTATCAAAGGGCCTGTCGCTTCTAAAAACAAAAGACTGAATTTTGTCCGTATGCCCTTTGCGCATAAATTGAATGGTCTGAGCTTGCGCATGGCCGTGATCATGTCCATGGTTGCAATCTGGTCCATGCTCATGATGATGGTCGTGACCACAGTTTTCATGATCATGATCCTCTTGCTCAAGAAAATGAGGGTCAATTTCCAACTTGTCATTGAGATTAAAGCCCCTCAAATCCAACACTTGATCCAATGAAACAGCACCTTGGGTAATTCCAGTGATTGGTGCACGTGGATTCATATGCATCAAGCGATGTTTGAGGGCATTGACCGCTTGAGCGTCCACTAAATCTGTTTTGGTAATAAAAATGCGATCTGCAAAGCCCACTTGCTGTTGCGCCTCTTCTTGCTGATCTAACTGTTGGTTGCCATGCTTGGCATCAACCAAAGTCACAATCGCATCCAAAATGTAGTGGCTAGCAACCTCATCATCCATAAAAAAGGTTTGAGCCACTGGGCCAGGGTTGGCAACTCCAGTTGTTTCAATCACCACACGGTCAAACTGAATTTTTTTCGCCTGACGCTGGTCAAACAAATCGTTCAGAGCCTTCACCAAATCACCTCGAATTGTGCAACACACACAACCATTGCTCATTTGCACAATTTGCTCATTGCTGTCTTGAACCAAAATATCGTTATCGATATTTTCTTCACCAAATTCATTTTCAATGACAGCAATTTTCTTGCCATGGTTCTCATGAAGTATGTGTTTGAGTAAAGTGGTTTTACCGCTTCCTAAAAAACCAGAAAGTATGGTGACTGGGATTAACGCCATGATGTGTTCCTTATTAATCTTTTAATTATGAGCATTTCTTGAATACTTTGCTACAGTCTTTGAAGTAAAAGACCTTTTAAGTAATCGCCCTCTGGAAAACTGGTCAACAGGGGATGATCAGCACCTGAAGAAAGTCTCTGGATAAGCCTAAAGTCCATGGTTTTATCATTTGAATGAGTCATGGCTTCTGCGCTGGCCATGGCAATGGTTCTTTCAAATAAAGCAGCATCAACTGCACCAGAACACGAGAATGTAAACAACAAACCGCCTGGTTTAAGCAACTGCATACCTGCACGATTAATTTCTTTATAAGCGCGCAGCGCTTTGTCCAAATGATGCGATGACGGAGCAAACTTTGGCGGATCCAAAACAATCACATCAAACTGTTTCTCTTCTTTTCTAAATTGGGTTAGCACATCAAAAGCATCCGCATCTATCCAAGTCGCCCTGGAAACATCAAAATGATTTTGAGTCATCTGTTTCTGAGCCATTGCCAAAGCTTCGCCCGAGGAATCTACTGATGTGACGTGCTTGGCACCGCCCTTGAGAGCTGCCAAAGAGAATCCTCCGGTGTAACAGAACATATTTAAGACTTCTTTGTCTTTTGATAATTGCCCGAGTAAATCGCGACTATCTCGTTGGTCAATGTAAAAACCTGTTTTGTGGCCATGCATCACATCCACACTGTACAAAACGCCACACTCATTGATTTGCACAGGCTCTTTAGGTTCATCTCCATATAAGATGCCGGTGTGAGGCTCCAACCCCTCACGCGATCTAACAGCCGCATCGGATCGCTCCACAATTCTTTTGCAGTCAGTTTCTTTAATCAGAGCCTCAACAATGGCATCCTTCCAATGCTCAATCCCAACAAACAAAAATTGACATACCAAGGTGTCTGCGTACTGATCGACGATCAAACCTGGAAGACCATCACTTTCACCAAAAATTAAACGGATGGCATTGGTATTTTTTACCCACTGCCTGCGATGTTCGATGGCCTTGGCAATGCGTGCTTTAAAAAAAGCGTGGTCAATGGTCTTCTTCTCATCCCAAGAAAGTATTCGAACCCTGATCTGCGAAGCAGGGCTGTACAAACCTTTGGCTATGAAACTACCATCATGGCTCAATACTTGAACCGTCGCGCCTGGATAAACCTTCCCATCAAAGCGATCAATCGCATTTGAATAAACCCAAGGATGGCGCCGCAACAAAGGGCGTTCTTTACCTGCTTTTAACTTCACACTTGCTTGCATCATGAACTCTTTTTATTTTTTGCTCTTGGGTGGGCCAGGTCATAGGCTTGAGCCAAATGTTGAAAATCTAAGGCTGTATAAATTTGGGTACTGGTAATGCTGGCATGTCCGAGCATTTCTTGAACGGCCCGCAAATCACCTGACGATTGTAAAACGTGACTGGCAAAGCTATGTCGCAACATATGAGGATGAACATGCGTGGGCAACCCAGCCTTAATTGCTAAATCAGCTAAATGTTTTTGAATGCTTCTGGCAGAAACTCTTTTGCCTTGCTTATTAATGAAGAGTGGTTGTGGCACCCCTTTTTCTTGAGAAACATAATTAACCCGGATTGCAATCCAGTCTCTCAAGGCGTGTATCGCTGCCTCACCAACAGGAACAGTTCGTCTTTTTTTTCCTTTACCCAAAACCATCACTTCGCCAGCCTCAAAATCAATCCAACCAGCAGAAACATATTCTTTGGTTTCCATGGGCAACAAATCAATGCCCAACATTTCAGACAATCGCAAGCCTGATGAGTAAAGCAATTCAACAATCGCTCTATCTCTGGCTCTTAAAAACACATCTGCTTGAATACTTTCTTGATTAGAGCTCTCTACTAAATTGATCGCATGCTCCACTGAAAGGGCTTTTGGCAAGGGCTTCACTCTTTTAGGGGCTCGAACATCATTTAAGGGATTATTGGTCACCAAACCTTTTTGATTGGCAAGCCAAAGATAAAATCCTCGCCAAGCTGACAGCATTCTGGCAATACTTCGTGGGGCTTGACCTTGAGAATGCAATCGCACAATCCACGAACGAACCTGATCAGAGCTTAAGTCAGTAAAAGAGAGTGAAGCCTCTTCTAAACGCTCTAATAAATAATCAAGATCTTTTTTATAAGCAGCGATCGTATGCTTAGAAACCTGCCTAAGCACATGAAGTTCACGCAGATATTCTTCCGCGAGCTGAACTTTCATGATTGGCTTGCCTTAATCCTTTGTTCGAATCATGGCCGCACTTGCCAGCTCGCCAATTTGATCAAGGTAAGCACGACCCATATCAGCAGTAAATTTTTCTGCTTGATGGCTGGCCAGAATCATTTGCAATTGAAGTGCTGGTAAATAAATGACTGCCAAACTCTTAACCTCACTGGGCACATGATTTTTAATAAGCTCAGGGGCGCTTTCCTTAGGCCCACAATAGCTTGAATCTAAGGATTCCTCAAGCAATTGAACTGACTCAATCTCAAAAACATTGGATAGCCCTTGCGTAATGGCAGACTCAACATCAGCCCTTGTTTTGGCCATCAGCAAACTCTTAAGCCATGCAATCATCAAACCTTGAGTTTTATCATTTTGACTGCCAAAGCGCAGCATGTCTGACAAACGCTGATTGAGCGCTTGATTCTGCTGACGCAAAACTCCTAACTGGCGCTCTTGCAAAGAAATGGCTCGATCACCATGAGGATTTTTTAGCTGAATCTCAGCCAATAAATTGGCATGGCGATCAAAGAATCCTGGCGTGGCTTTTAACCACTCCGCCACCAAAGCTTCACGCTCTTGTTGTTCGGCGATATTGTTGTCTGCTTGTGTCATGCTTTACTCAACTTATCCGTTAATAATTTATTGACCTGCTGAGGATTGGCTTTACCCTGTGTGGCTTTCATGATTTGACCAATGAGAGCATTAAAGGCTTTTTCTTTACCCGCTTTAAATTCCTCTACTGATTTCGGATTGGCGACAAGCACTTGATCAATGATGGCTTCAAGTGCACCACTATCACTGATTTGTTTCAAACCCTTTGAATCAATGATTCTGTCAACCGCATTGACGTCAGTCGCTTTTTCATCCCACATGGCCAAGAAAATTTCCTTGGCAATTTTGTTAGAAATTGTTCCATCAGAAATTCGATGAATCAATTGCGCGATCTGCTCTGGACTCAGCGGCGACTGACTTGCATCAATGCTTTCTTTGTTCAAAGCTGAAGCAAACTCACCCGCCATTAAATTCGCCGCGGCCTTTGCCTGTTCTTTTTTAAGATGAGCCAACAATTGCTCATAAAAATCAGCGGTGGCTTTTTCCTGCGTCAAAATCTGACAGTCATATGGCGATAAACCAAACTCACTTTGCCAACGCTCAGATTTTTGCGCAGGCAACTCTGTCATTTCAGCGCGCTCTTTGTTAATCCATTCTTTAGAAATGATCAAAGGCAACAAGTCTGGGTCAGGAAAATAGCGATAGTCATTGGCATCTTCTTTGGTGCGCATACTGCGCGTTTCTTTTTTATCAGGATCATATAGACGCGTCTCCTGAATCACTTTGCCACCATCTTCAATCAGTTCAATCTGACGGCGCACTTCATACTGAATCGCTTCTTCTAAAAAGCGGAATGAATTCAAGTTTTTGATTTCGCAACGGGTACCAAACTCCGCCTGACCAACGGGTCTGACAGAAACGTTGGCATCACATCGGAAGGAACCCTCTTGCATATTGCCATCACACACACCCAACCAAACCACCAAGCTGTGCAAGGCCTTTGCATAAGCCACTGCTTCAGCGGCACTTCTCATGTCTGGCTCGGTCACAATTTCTAAAAGAGGTGTGCCCGCACGATTCAAATCAATCCCGCTTGAAGATTCGCCATGAGGCCCACGAAAATCCTCATGCAGTGACTTGCCGGCATCTTCTTCAAGATGTGCTCTGGTTAATTGAACGCTTTTTGCAACGCCATCTAATACGATATTCACTTTGCCGCCCTGAACCACCGGAATTTCAAATTGACTAATTTGATATCCCTTGGGTAGGTCAGGATAAAAATAATTCTTGCGGGCAAAAATACTCATGGGCGCAATGTGAGCTCCCACAGCCAAACCAAATCGGATGGCATGAGCCACTGCAGCCTTGTTTAATACAGGTAAAACCCCTGGCAAGGCCAAGTCAACGGCACACGCTTGTTTGTTGGGCTCAGCACCAAATTCAGTGGATGCACCACTAAATATTTTTGAATGAGTTCTTAGTTGTGCATGGGTTTCCATGCCAATCACGACTTCCCACTGCATCACACGCCCCCTTTCTTAGCAAAGGGTGACTGCGCTTGATGCCAATCAGTTTCTAATTGATAGGCATGCGCTAACTGCAACAATTGAGCTTCTGAAAAATAGTTACCAATTAGCTGGATGCCTACGGGCATACCATTTGCCCCAAAACCACACGGGGCGCTCATTGCTGGCAAACCAGCCAAATTAGGAGATAAAGTGTAAATATCTTCTAAGTACATTTGCGTGGGATCTGAAACTTTTTCACCCAACTTTCCAGCCACTGTAGGCGCCACTGGGCCGGCAATGATGTCGCACTTTTCAAAAGCATTTTGAAAATCTTGAGCAATGATGCGACGGATACGTTGCGCCTTTAAGTAATATGCATCGTAATATCCATGCGACAACACATAAGCCCCAATCATGATGCGGCGCTTCACTTCAGCGCCAAAACCCTCTGACCTAGAGCGCTTATACATATCCAAAAGATCGGTGTATTCATTTGCACGATGCCCGTAACGAACACCATCAAATCGACTTAAATTGCTGGACGCTTCGGCTGGTGCCAAGACGTAATACACCGGGATAGATAACTCTGTTTTAGGCAAAGACACCGACACACATTCGGCGCCCATTTTTTTGAACTGATCGATGGCAGATTCAACAGCCAAACGCACATCAGCACTTAGCCCATCGCCAAAATACTCCTTGGGCAAGCCAACCCTTAATCCCTTCAAAGGCAAACCTGCCTCACCCGTCCAAGTTTTTCCTAACAATCTTGTGTAATCTTCGGCAGCACGATCTAAGCTGGTGGAATCTTTTGCATCATGACCTGCCATGGCGTTGAGCATCATGGCGCAATCTTCTGCGGTTTTTGCCATTGGACCCGCCTGATCAAGAGACGATGCATAAGCAATCATGCCGTAGCGAGAGACTCGCCCATAAGTAGGTTTAATGCCTGTGATGCCACACAAAGAAGCTGGCTGACGAATAGACCCACCTGTGTCAGTTCCTGTGGCAGCAGGAGCAAGACCAGCAGCAACGGCTGCTGCAGAACCACCGGATGAACCACCTGGCACACGTGACAAATCCCAAGGATTTTGAGTTGCTCCAGCATAAGAGCTTTCATTGCTAGAGCCCATGGCAAACTCATCCATGTTGACCTTCCCTAAACAGACCATGCCTGCTTGACCGACTCCTAACTTTGCAACCACTTGTGCATCAAATGGACTGAGGTAGTTACTCAAAATTTTTGAGCCTGCGGTAGTTTTCCAATGCTTTGTTACAAACACATCCTTGTGAGCAACAGGTATACCCGTCAATGGTGTGGCTTGCCCTTTGGACAATTGAGCATCAGCTTCTTTTGCTTGCAAAAGAGTTTGCTCAGGATTGAGATCCACAAATGCATTGATATCCCTTGATTTTGAAATGCGCTCCAAAAAATAAGTCGCAAGCTCTTGGGCACTAACTGTTTTTGAACTTAGCGCCACTGACAGTTCTTTGATTGTTTGCATGTGCCAACTCATTCAATCACCTTTGGCACTAGAAACAATCCATCATGTTGTGCAGGAGCATTTTTTAAATATTCTGCGCGTTGATCACCTTCGGTCACCACATCTTCACGCAAAGGTTGAGCAATTTTCATAATTTGCTCAATCGGATGAGCCAAAGGCTCAATACCGTCGGTATTGACTGCCTGCATTTGCTCGACCAATTGGAATACTTTTTGAAGCTGAGCCAAGGTCGCCTCTGCCTCTTGCTCAGATAGAGATAAATGGGATAAATGCGCTATGCGCTTAACATCTTCGAGATTCATTTGTCCTGCTACGGTATCATTAAAGGGTTCATTAACGTATTAATTAATCTATTTTCCTACTTAAATTATGTTTGGTCTCT
>JACCDY011382711.1_pt1 | contig 51444 bp, 48 predicted proteins | sample 7446391 | NCBI WGS metagenome assembly JACCDY01 (sample SAMN15323451, study PRJNA562643) | freshwater metagenome | isolation source: river surface water | place: USA:Blue River Watershed | collected 2017-08-18
AAGTGTTCACCGGCGCACCGGGCAAGTACGTGTCGCTGAAGGACACCATCAAGGGCTTCAAGATGATCGCTTCCGGCGAACTGGATCACCTGCCGGAGCAGGCGTTCTACATGGTCGGCACCATCGATGAAGCCATCGAAAAAGCGAAGAAGCTGCAGTAATCCTGACGCCCGCCGGCGTGGCCGGCGGGCAGCATCTCGCTGATCGAATACTGACAAAGGCTTTCTATGGCAAACACCATCCATGTCGACGTGGTTTCGGCGGAAGAGCAGATCTTCGCCGGCGAAGCCGAATTCGTCGCATTGCCGGGCGAAGCGGGCGAGCTGGGTATCTACCCGAAGCACACGCCGCTGATCACCCGCATCAAACCGGGCGCTGTGCGCATCAAGCTTTCGGGTAAGTCCGAGGAAGAGTTCGTGTTCGTCGCTGGCGGCATCCTCGAGGTGCAGCCGAATGCCGTGACCGTTCTGGCTGACACCGCGATCCGCGGCAAGGACCTCGACGAGGCGAAAGCCAATCAGGTCAAGAAGATGGCCGAAGAAGCCATGGTCAACCGCGATTCGGATATCGACTACGCCGTGGCCCAGGCCGAACTGGCTATCGCCGTGGCCCAGTTGGCAGCGATCCAGAGGCTGCGCAAGAAACACTGATATCGCCAGTGCTTTGCACGCAATGAAAAAGGCAGCCTCGGCTGCCTTTTTTGTCTTCCAAATTAAAGCGATGCCGCGCGTCGCCGGCCAACTCAAGCGTCGTGCTGTACCCAGTCGGATGCGCGTCCGATAGCGCGCGCCCAGACGGTCAGCCGCGCCTCGCGCTCGGCGGCGGGCATCTGCGGTTCGAAGCGGCGCTCGACATGCCATTGCGCGGCAATTTCATCCTGACCTGACCAGAAGCCGACGCCCAGCCCCGCGAGGTATCCAGCACCCAATGCCGTCGTCTCGGTGACTTCAGGCCGCACCACCGGCACCCCAAGGATATCGGCCTGGAACTGCATCAGCAGATTGTTGCGAGCCGCGCCGCCATCGACGCGCAGCTCGCGGATCGGTGTGCCGGCATCCTTCTGCATCGCCCGGATCACGTCAGCCGTCTGGAAAGCAATGCCCTCGAGCGCTGCACGGGCGATGTGGCCGGCTTGCGTGCCCCGCGTGATACCCAACATCGTGCCGCGCGCATATGCATCCCAATGCGGCGCGCCCAATCCCGAGAACGCCGGCACAAAGGTCACGCCATCGCTGTTCGGTACCGAGGCCGCGAGCGCCTCGACCTCTGAAGAATCCCTGATTAGCCGCAGCCCGTCACGCAGCCACTGTATGGTGGCTCCGCCCATGAACACACCGCCTTCGAACATGTAATCCGTCTTGTGCGAGTGCGCATGGCCGGTGGTCCAGCCCACTGTTGTCAGCAACTGGTTATGGGAATCCTTCGCGGCGCCCGTGTTCATCAGGATGAAGCAGCCGGTGCCGTAGGTGCTTTTCACCATGCCCGGCTGGAAGCAAGCCTGCCCATAAGTCGCGGCTTGCTGGTCGCCGGCAATACCGGCGATGGGAATCGGCGCGCCAAAAAACTTCGCATCTGCCTGCGCGGCAATGCCGCTGCTGGCGACGACTTTCGGCAGGACTGACCGCGGAATATCCAGGATGCCAAGGATCTCGTCATCCCAATCTAGCGTATGGATATTGAACAGCATCGTACGCGAAGCATTGCTGGTGTCGGTCACGTGCTGTCCGGACAGCTTGTAGATCAGCCAGGCGTCGACGGTGCCGAAAGCAAGCTCACCTTTCTCGGCGCGCGCTCGTGCCCCAGGCACGTTATTGAGCAACCAGCGCAGCTTGGTGCCCGAAAAATACCCATCGATGACGAGGCCAGTCTTCTGCCGGAACAGTGCTGCCTTGCCTTCGGCACGCAAGCTGTCGCAGTACGCCGCGGTACGCCGATCTTGCCAGACGATCGCGTTGGCCACCGGTTCTCCCGTGGCCCGGTCCCACAACACCGTCGTTTCGCGCTGGTTGGTAATGCCGATTGCGGCGATGGCCGTCGCCGCCAGGCCGTGATCCCTCAGCACCTGTTGCGCCACCGCCAGCTGCGATGTCCAGATCTCGTTGGCATCGTGCTCGACCCAGCCCGGGTGGGGGAAGATCTGCCGGAACTCCTGCTGTGCGATGCCGTGAATGCGGCCGCCGCGGTTGAACAGGATGGCGCGCGAACTGGTCGTGCCCTGGTCGATTGCGAGGATGTATTGGTCTGCCATGCGAAACCCGATGAAAAAACAGTGAAAAAAATGCGCGGACCAGCCGCGCATTCTGTTCCCGCCTTGCGACAGAAAGCCTCGAAGAGGAAAGCCCCGGGGCAGCGCCGCTGCGTTACCCCGGGTCGGTGCGCGAATTATTTTACGCGACCTTCCTTCCAGGCCTGGAGCAGCTTGTCATAGGCGATGGTCTCGCCCTTCGGCTTCTCGTTGGCCAGCTTCTTCCACGGAGCGGCATTGTCCGACAGCCACTTGTTGGGATCGCCTTTCTCGTTCAGCTTCGGTGCGCAGTTCTTCATGCCCGCACGCTGCAGACGGCCCATCACGTTGTCCATCTCGTCAGCCAGGTTGTCCATCGCTGCCTGTGGGGTCTTCTCGCCGGTGACCGCAGTCGCGACGTTCTTCCACCACAGTTGAGCCAGCTTCGGATAATCAGGCACGTTGGTACCGGTCGGGGTCCATGCAACGCGCGCCGGGCTGCGATAGAACTCGATCAGGCCGCCGTACTTGTTGGCGTTCTTCGTGAAGTACTCATGACGGATGTCCGAGTCACGCACGAAAGTCAGGCCCGTGATCGACTTCTTCAGCGAGGTGGTCTTGGCGTTGATGAACTGAGCGTATAGCCATGCCGCTGCCTTGCGCTCGTCCGGGGTCGATTTGAAGAAGGTCCAGGAACCGACGTCCTGGTAACCATTCTGCATGCCTTCCTTCCAGTACGGGCCATGAGGGCCGGGCGCCATGCGCCATTTCGGCGAGCCATCCTTGTTGTTGACGGCCGGCGCCTTGCTCATTGATGCGGTGAACGCGGTGTACCAGAAGATCTGCTGCGAGATCTGACCCTGGCCAGGCACCGGGCCGGCTTCGGAGAAAGTCATGCCCATCGCCTCTTTCGGCGCGTACAGCTTCATCCAGTCGATGTACTTGGTCAGCGCGTAAACTGCCGCCGGCGAGTTGGTCGCGCCGCCACGGGCGACGGATGCGCCCACCGGGGTGCACTTGTCGGCAGCGACCCGGATGCCCCACTCATCGATCGGCATGCCATTCGGGATGCCCTTGTCGGCAGTACCTGCCATCGACAGCCATGCATCGGTGAAACGCCAGCCGAGTGACGGGTCCTTCTTGCCGTAGTCCATGTGGCCGAAGACCTTCTTGCCATCGAGCTCCTTCACATCATTGGTGAAGAAATTCGCGATGTCTTCATAGGCAGACCAATTCTGCGGAACGCCGAGCTCATAACCATACTTGGCCTTGAACTTATCCTGCAGGTCCTTGCGCGCGAACCAGTCGGCACGGAACCAGTACAGGTTGGCGAATTGCTGGTCAGGCAGCTGGTACAGCTTGCCATCCGGGCCGGTGACGAAGCTGATGCCGATGAAATCTTTCAGGTCCAGGCCCGGGTTCGTGTACTCCTTTCCGGCGCCGGCCATGAAGTCGGACAGCGGCTCGACGGCGCCATAGCGGAAGTGGGTGCCGATCAGGTCGGAATCGGAGATCCAGCCGTCGTAAATCGACTTGCCCGACTGCATGGACGTCTGCAGCTTCTCAACCACGTCGCCTTCCTGGATCAGGTCATGCTTGACCTTGATGCCCGTGATCTCTTCGAAGGCCTTGGCCATGGTCTTGGATTCATAAACGTGGGTGTCGATGGTTTCGGACACCACGTTGATCTCCTTGACGCCTTTGGCCTTCAGCTTGGCGGCCGCGTCGATGAACCACTTCATCTCGTCCAACTGCTGCTTCTTGGACAGCGTCGACGGCTGGAACTCCTTGTCGACCCATTTCTCGGCAGCCTTCATGTCTGCCCAGGATGCTCCCGAAGCCAGCATGGCGGCGATGGCGATCGCGCTTAGTTTGAATTTCACGTCTTATCTCCTCTTCGCACCTTCCCGGACTGTCTATCCAGTACCGGCGGGAAGTTGGCCGGCACTGGGATGGTTCAAGGTTGTCCCTTTGCTTCAACCCCAACGCATCAGAACCAGCAGGACGATGAAGCCCAGTACTGCTGCAACCCACTGCGTGACGTCGGTCAGTCCGGCCCACGCAAGATTGATATAAGCGGCCGTCAGCAGGCCAATGAACAGGCGGTCACCGCGCGTCGTTGGTATCGGCAGGAAGCCCTTGCGCTCGATACTGGGCGACCTGACCTGCCAGATCGTCATGCCGATCAGCATCAGTACGATACAACTGAAGAAGACGGCAACCTCCGTGGTCCAGGCCATCCATGAAAATGCATTTGCCATGTCGGCCTCCTTACACACGACCCATCGCGAAACCCTTCGCGATGTAGTGGCGAACGAACCAGATTACCAGTGCGCCCGGCACGATAGTCAGCGTGCCGGCAGCGGCCAGCACGCCCCAGTCCATGCCGGCCGCCGACACGGTACGGGTCATGGTCGCCGCGATCGGCTTGGCCTCGACCGAAGTCAGCGTGCGCGCCAGCAGCAGTTCGACCCAGCTGAACATGAAGCAGAAGAACGCGGTGACACCGATGCCGGATTTGATCAGCGGCAGGAAGATCTTGACGAAGAATTTCGGGAAGCTGTAGCCGTCGATGTAAGCCGTCTCGTCGATTTCCTTCGGGATGCCGGACATGAAGCCTTCCAGGATCCACACTGCCAGCGGCACGTTGAACAGCAGGTGCGCGAGCGCGACCGCGATGTGCGTGTCCATCAGGCCGAAGGTCGAGTACAGCTGGAAGAAGGGCAGCAGGAACACCGCCGGCGGCGTCATGCGGTTGGTCAGCAGCCAGAAGAACAGGTGCTTGTCGCCGAGGAAGGAATAGCGCGAGAACGCATACGCGGCCGGCAAGGCCAGCGCCACCGCCATCACCATGTTCATGCCGACATAGATGATGGAGTTGATGTAGCCGCTGTACCAGCTCTCGTCGGTGAAGATGGTGATGTAGTTGTCGAAGGTCAGGTGGGTGGGCCACATCGTCATCACGCCGACGATTTCCTCGTTCGTCTTCAGCGACATGTTCAGCATCCAGTAGATCGGCAGCAGCGAGCCGACCAGGAAGGCCACGAGGAAAAAACGGCTCAAGCCCGAGCGCATCATGTCTTGTCTCCGGTACCGACGCGCTGCATCCAGTTATAGAGCACGAAGGAGAACAGCAAAATAATCAGGAAGTAGATCAGCGAAAATGCCGCCGCCGGTCCGAGGTCGAACTGGCCGACTGCCTTCTGGGTCAGGTATTGCGACAGGAAGGTCGTCGCATTGCCGGGACCGCCGCCGGTCAGCACGAAGGGCTCGGTATAGATCATGAAGCTGTCCATGAAGCGCAGCAGCACGGCAATCATCAGCACGTTGCGCATTTTCGGCAGCTGGATATAGCGGAACACGGCGAAGCGCGATGCGCCGTCGATCTTCGCGGCCTGGTAGTAGGCGTCGGGAATCGCGCGCAGGCCCGCGTAGCACAGCAGCACCACCAGCGGCGTCCAGTGCCAGACATCCATCAGCAGCACGGTCAGCCACGCATCCAGCGAATTGCCGGTGTAGTTGTAGTCGATGCCGGCGTCATTGATCAGCTTGCCCATCAGGCCGATGTCGCCACGACCGAAAATCTGCCAGATGGTGCCGACCACGTTCCAGGGGATCAGCAGCGGCAGCGCCACCAGCACCAGCGACAGCGATGCGCGCCAGCCCTGCGCGGGCATCGTCAACGCGACGCCGATGCCGAGCGGGATCTGGATGGTCAGTACGGCGAGTGAGAACCACAGCTGACGGAACAGGGCCGAGTGCAGGTCTTCGTCGCGCATCACTTCCTTGAACCATTCGGTGCCGACGAACACCGCCTGGTCGGGGCCGAGGATATCTTGCACCGAATAGTTCACCACCGTCATCAGCGGCATGATGGCCGAGAACGCAACCGACAGGATCACCGGCAGCACCAGCCACCAGGCCTTGTTGTTTTGAGTCTTCATCGTTGCCATCTCATGCCACCCGCTTGTCGTTCACGTAGTACAGCGTGCGATTGGCCGGCAATTTCAGCCAGACCGCGTCGCCATCTTTGGCCGCGTGCAGCGCACGCTGCTTGGCCGCGATCCTGTGCTCGCCCAGCTGGCACTCGACCAGCCAGTGCGTGCCCATGTTGCGTGCCTTGAGCAGACGTGCCGGCAGCGCGCCTGCCTCGGGCTGGGCGACGCATTCCACGTACTCGGGACGGATGCCCAGCGTCAGGCGGCCGCCCGGAATGTTGGACGGCGCCGGCAGTGCATCACTGACGCCTGGCAGGTGCACGCCGCCCTGGCTGGCTGCGCACGGCAGCAGGTTCATGCCCGGGTTGCCGATGAAATAACCGACGAAGGTATGCTCGGGTGCCTCGAACAGTGCCTGCGCGCTGCCGACCTGCACCACTTCACCTTCGGTCATCACTACCACCTGGTCGGCGAAAGTCAGCGCCTCGATCTGGTCGTGCGTCACGTAGATCAGCGACAGCTTCAGTTCGTGATGGATCTCCTTGAGCTTGCGACGCAGCAGCCATTTCAGGTGCGGATCGATCACGGTGAGCGGCTCATCGAACAGCACGGCGGCCACATCGGGACGCACGAGGCCGCGGCCGAGCGAAATTTTTTGCTTCGCATCTGGCGTCAGCCCCGAGGCGCGATGCTTGAGGTCGCCGCTCAGCTCGAGTATCTCCGCAATCTGCGATACGCGGCGATCGATGTCTGACGGCTTCCAGCCGCGGTTCTTCAGCGGGAAAGCGAGGTTCTCGCCGACGGTCATCGTGTCGTAGATCACAGGGAACTGGAACACCTGCGCAATGTTGCGCGCTTCGGTCGGCAGGTCGGTAACATCCTTGCCATTGAACAGCACACGGCCGTGCGAAGGTTTCACCAGTCCCGAGATGATGTTCAGCAGCGTGGTCTTGCCGCAGCCGGACGGGCCCAGCAGCGCATACGCGCCGCCGTCTTCCCACACCATGTCCATCGGGCGCAGCGCGTAGTCGGAGGGCTGCGAAGGGTTCGGTTTGTAGCTGTGCGCGAGGCCAGCGAGTTCGATGCGCGCCATCTCAGGCTCCTGCCCCGGGCGCGCACAGCAGCGCGCCATCGGTACTGAAAATGAACAAGTCGTCGGGCTGAAAGTGCATGGTCGCTTGCGCGCCCAGATCCAGCTCATGGACGCCCGGCAGTTGCGCCACCAGCGCCAGGCTGCCGCGATGCAGGTGAACGAAGGTTTCCGAGCCGCTGATCTCGGCCAGGTCCACCGTGCCGCGCAAGGCAAAGTCGCCCGCGCGCGCTTGGGCGTGCAGGCTGTGTGCGCGCAATCCGACTTGCACGCGGTTGTAGCCTGCCAGATTGGCTTGCTGCGCCGGCGTCAGCGGCAGCGTCATGCCTTCGGCCAGTTGCGCCGTGCCGTTGGCGATGGTGGCATCAAACAGGTTGATGGGCGGGTCGCTGAAAGTACGTGCGGCGGTCACGGACACCGGCGCATTGAATACCGACAGCGTCGGGCCATGCTGCAGCACGCGGCCTTCGTGCATCAGCAGTGTGTGGCCGCCGAGCTGCAGCGCTTCCAGCGGCTCGGTGGTCGCATAGACGACCGTGGTGCCGCCGGCCGAGAACAGGTCGGTCAGCTCACGCCGCAGTTCTTCGCGCAGCTTGTAGTCCAGGTTGACCAGCGGTTCGTCCAACAACAGCAGGTTTGCATCCTTGACCAGCGCCCGCGCAAGCGCGCAGCGTTGTTGCTGGCCGCCCGACAGCGCTGCCGGGGAGCGATCCAGGTATTGGGAGATGTGTAGTCGTTCCGCCACCTCGTGAACCTTGGCGCGCAGGGCGTCGTCGGACAAACGCCCGGCAATCCGCAGAGGCGAAGCGATGTTCTCGAAGACGGACAGCGACGGGTAATTGATGAATTGCTGATAGACCATCGCGAGCTGCCGCTCGCGCACCGGCACGCCGGTCACGTCGATGCCATCGGCGATGACCTTGCCTTCGCTTGGCCGGTCGAGGCCGGCCATCAAACGCATCAGCGTGGTCTTGCCGGCCAGCGTGGCGCCGAGCAGCACGTTGATGGCCCCCGGCATCAGCGCGACGGAAGTCGGGTACAAGTGTAGGTCGGCGCCGACCTTGCGGGTCACGCCTTGCAGTTCCAGACGCACGTAGTCTCCTCAGATACGACCGCCGCGTGCAGACAGTCGCAAGCTTGCTGCTAATCGTTTTTATATGTGCGGGCGATCCACTGGTCAATGCGCTGCTCGGCCCCCGCCTGCAGGTGCAGCCCCAGTTTGGAACGTCGCCACAGTATATCGGCGCCTGACGACGCCCATTCGTTCTTTACCAAATATTCCAGCTCGGCCGCAAACAGGTTGTCGGCCACTTCTTCGCCCATCTGCGTGAGGCCGTGCCGGTCCTTCAACAGTTCATGGATGCGCGTTCCATAGGCGCGCACGTAGCGCGCGACCAATTTGGGCGGCAGCCACGAGAATTGCAGCTGCATCCGGCTCACGTAAGCGTCGTATTCCAGCACGCCGCGATTTTGCGGTGCACCGTACAAGTCACCGCCCGGCAGGCACGCATGTTCTGTCCAGGTGGGGCGATGATTACCCAGGCGGGGTGCGAGCAGGTCAACGGCTTCCTCGGCCAGCTTGCGGAAAGTCGTGATCTTGCCGCCAAAGACCGACAGCAACGGCGCCTGTTCGCCTTCGAGCGCCAGTTTGTAATCGCGGGTGATCTCCGAGGCATTGGGCGAATCGTCTTCCAGCAAGGGGCGAACGCCGGAATACGACCAAACGACATCGGCCGGCGTGATCGGCTCACGGAAATAGCGCTCGGTCAGCTTGCACAGGTATTCGATCTCTGAGCGATCGATCTCGACCTTGTTGGTATCGCCGTGGTATTCGAGATCGGTGGTGCCGACCAGCGTGAAATCCTGTTCGTAGTTGATTGCGAAGACAATGCGGCCATCTGGATGCTGGAAAATGTAAGCAAACGGATGGTCGAACATCTTCCGGACGATGATGTGGCTGCCCTTGACCAGGCGCAGCGCCTTGCCAGTCGACTGATGTACCGCATCTTCGAGGAATGAAGCGGCCCAGGGGCCGGCGGCATTGACCAGCGCGCGCGCGTGGATTTCTCGGGTCTCGCCATGGGCATGCCGCAGCGTCGCGTGCCAGAGGTCGCCGACCCGTTTGGCGGATTCGCAGCCGGTGTGCGTGAAGACGAGTGCGCCTTTTTCGGCGGCGTCCCGGGCATTCAAGACGACCAGCCGCGCATCGTCGACCCAGCCGTCGGAATAGATGAAGCCCTTGCTGAAATCGGATTTCAGCGGCTTGCCGGCCGGATGGCTGCGCAGGTCGATGCCGCCCGAGCCGGGCAGGATTTCGCGTTTGGCGAGGAAGTCATAAATGAGCAGGCCGGCGCGAATCATCCACGACGGCCGTTGACCTTGATCGTGCGGCATCACGAAGCGCATCGGCCACATGATGTGCGGCGCGGCGCGCAAAAGCACTTCCCGCTCGATCAGCGCCTTGCGCACCAGGCCGAACTCATAATGTTCGAGGTAGCGCAGCCCGCCATGGATCAGCTTGGTCGATGCCGACGAGGTGTGCGACGCGAGGTCATCCTTTTCGCACAGTACGACCGACAGCCCGCGGCCGGCTGCATCGCGCGCGATGCCCGCGCCATTGATGCCACCGCCCACGACCAGCACATCCGTCGTAAGTACCCGCTGTGTACTCATGAACACCAGCCAATCAAGAAAAGTAAGCTAGCACTAACTTTCGGGATTCGCAAAGGGGATAGCGAAAAGAATTGCAGGCAAGCGCAGGAAGGAGCGGGTAGGCTTGCCTGCAAGAATTGCCAAATCAGGGTGACCTGAACATAATGCAAGATCAAAGATAGACGGGAAACGAACAAAAAGCAACAATTCGAACTTCAAAAATGTTCGTTTTGGTTCCTTATTTCACTTTTATGATGCGTTCCCAGCGAACCGGAGACCCGCAATGACCCTCAATCCCCGCCAGCGCCGCATTCTCGAAGCCGTGCGCAGCCAGGTCACGGTGTCGGTCGAGGCGCTGGCCCAGCAACTGGAAGTCACGCCGCAAACCGTGCGGCGCGATGTGAAGCTGCTGGAAGAGGCCAGGCTGCTGGCACGCTACCACGGCGGCGTGGGATTACCTTCGTCGGTCGAGAACATCGATTACAGTCAGCGTCAGGTGCTGAATATCGACGCCAAGCGCCGCATCGCCGCAGCGGTCGCGCAACGGGTGCGGCCGGGCAGTTCATTGCTGATCAATATCGGCACCACGACAGAAGAGGTGGCGCGCGCGCTGGTGCATCACACCGGCCTGCACGTCGTGACAAATAACCTGAACGTGGCGGCCATACTGGCAGGCCAGCCGGGCTGCGAAGTGATCGTGGCCGGCGGCGTGGTGCGCGGGCGCGACCGCGGCATCGTCGGCGAAGCGACCGTCGATTTCATCCGGCAGTTCAAGGTCGACATCGGCATCATCGGTATTTCCAGCATCGAGCCCGATGGTACGCTGCGCGATTTCGATCCGCGCGAAGTCAAGGTCGCGCAAGCCATCATCGAGCATTCGCGCGAGGTGTGGCTGGTCGCCGATGAAGACAAATTCGGCCGCCAGGCGCTGGTGCGGCTCGCGCACCTGTCGCAGATCGACAAACTGTTCTGTGATGCCGAGCCGCCGGCGTCGGTGCGTGCATTGCTGGAGGAAGCGCGGGTCGAGCTGGTTGTCGCCCCTTGACCCAACGCCCCCGAGCCGAACGACCCGCAGCCTGTGACGGGCGCGCGCGCCCCAAAAAGCAGGGCGGCCAGAGGGCTTTGGGGGATAATACGGCCTCCCTGAAATCTGCCCTTGTAGGAACCGATGTCGAGCTCGTTCGCCCCGCTGAAGAATGATACGTTTCTGCGCGCATTGCTGCGCCAGCCCACGGACTACACACCGCTGTGGCTGATGCGCCAGGCCGGTCGTTACCTGCCAGAGTATCGCGCAACGCGCAGCAAGGCCGGCTCCTTCATGGGTCTGGCCACCAATCCCGATTTCGCGACCGAAGTCACGTTGCAGCCGCTGGACCGCTATGCACTCGATGCGGCCATCCTGTTCTCCGACATCCTGACTGTCCCCGACGCCATGGGCCTCGGCCTGTCGTTCGCCGAAGGCGAAGGCCCACGCTTTGCGCACCCGTTGCGCGACGAAACCGCCGTTCGCGAGCTGCAGGCGCCGGATTTGTCGAAGCTGCAATATGTCTTCGATGCGGTCACGCAGATCCGCACCGAACTGAATGGCCGCGTACCGCTGATCGGCTTCTCGGGTAGCCCATGGACCTTGGCTTGCTATATGGTCGAAGGAAAGGGTTCGGATGACTTCCGCACGGTCAAGAGCATGCTTTATGACCGCCCGGACCTGATGCACCACATTTTGAGCGTGAATGCGCAGGCGGTGTCCGCGTATCTGAATGCGCAGATCGATGCCGGCGCGCAAGCCGTGATGATTTTCGATACCTGGGGTGGCGCGCTCGCCGATGGCATTTATCAGGCCTTCTCGCTGCATTACATGCGGGAAGTGATCAAGGGCCTGAAACGTGAACACGCCGGCGTGAAGATCCCGTGCATCGTTTTTACCAAGGGCGGCGGCCTGTGGCTGGAAGAGATCGCCGACGCCGGCGCCGATGCGGTCGGCCTCGACTGGACCGTGAATCTGGGCAAGGCACGCGCCCTGGTCGGCCACAAGGTCGCTTTGCAAGGTAACCTCGACCCGAACGTACTGTTCGCCAAACCCGAGCAAATCCGCGCCGAGGTCGACAAGACCCTGAATTCCTTTGGCAAGCCGGGCGCCGGCAGCGGCCACGTCTTCAATCTTGGCCACGGCATTTCGCAGTTTACGCCGCCAGAATCCGTGACCGTCCTGGTCGACGCCGTCCATCAGATCAGCCGTGATCTGCGGGCCTGATCAGGTGATTTGGGGAAGCGACAAATAATTTCCCTTCGGGAACACAGATGTGGCTGCCGGTCAAGTGATCGTGCGACTTATGCACAGGCTTGACCGACCGAAGCTGAATCAAGGACTTGCGCGGCCTAGCAAAATCTCGTGCTAACAATGTTTCGCAAGTCATTGAAAAATAATGAAATATTTTTTCTTCGCCGCGAGGGAGTGTTTCCCGAATGCACCAGAATGACGCAAGTCAATTCTTGCAGGAAAGCATTGTTCACAAAGATATCCACAGATTTGTGCAAATAAGGCTTGGATAGGCACGGAATCCGAATTTTCTTGACGGAGAATCATGAATTTTCCGATCGCGCAAGCCTTTCGTGCATCGGTCGCCGCACTTATTCACAAAAACTACCCCTGTCAAGTCTGCTAGAAGACAAAACAAAATATTTTTTTGCTGCAGATTGCTCCCAAGCTAAGTTATTGATTTCATTGGAAGTGCCTTCCTGCGTTCTCGTTGAGCAATTTGTTTGAGGCCGCATAAAATCTGGGTTTTGGCGTGTCAAGTCCCAGTTGCCCACAAAGTTATCCACAGAATATGTGGATAGTTGAAAAAGGCCTTGTGGGACTTGGGTTTAGGCACGCTTTTAAGGATTCACATTAAGTCGTGAGCGGTCGCATCGTCAAAATCGCGCTGGACTCGCCGCTGGACACGGAATTCGATTACCGCTGGACACCCACGGCAAACGAACCGCAACCGCAGGTAGGCCAACTCGCGCTCGTGCCTTTCGGCCGCCGAGAAGTCATCGGCGTGGTGACGGCTATCGGCGACGCCAGCGTCTATGATGCGACCAAACTGCGCGACGTCATCGCGCTGCGTGCACAACTGCCGCCCATGCCGCCCGAATGGGTGGCTTTATGCCGGTTCGCCGCCGACTATTACCAGCGGCCGGTGGGCGAGGTGATGCTGCCGTGCTTGCCGAAAGGCTTGCGCACCGCGACCACAGTCGCCCTGGACCGCGCATTGAAAAACCGCGCCGCCGCGACCCAACCCTCGAAGCCGCCCAAAAAATCCCGGGCCAAGCGCGCTTCGGGCGATGAGGCCGCTTACGCGACCCTCCCGACCGCGGCCTTGCAGCCTGACGCCGGCATAGAAGCCGAGGTTCCGGTATCCGCGGCCGCACCCACCCTGAACCCCGACCAGCAAGCGGCCGTTGATGCGGTTACGGCGTCCGAAGGCTTTGCGGCGCACCTGCTGTTCGGCGTCACCGGAAGCGGCAAGACCGAGGTCTACCTGCACACGGCGCAAGCAGTGATCGAGCGTGAGCGTGCAAAGGGAAACGCCGCACAGGTACTGATCCTGGTCCCCGAGATCAATCTGACGCCACAGCTCGAGGGCAGCGTGAAGGCTCGCTTCCCCCACAGGCAAGTCGTCACCCTGCATAGCCAGTTGGCCGAAGGCGAGCGGCTGAGGCACTGGCTCGCGGCACATTATGGCGATGCCGCCATTGTGCTTGGCACACGATTGTCGGTGCTGGCCGCAATGCCGTCGCTAAAGCTGATCATCGTCGACGAAGAGCACGACCCGTCTTACAAGCAGCAAGAAGGCCTGCGGTATTCGGCGCGTGACCTGGCCGTATGGCGGGCGCGCCAGCTGAACATACCGGTAGTACTTGGCTCGGCAACGCCTTCCGTCGAAAGCTGGCAGCACGCATCGACAGGTCGCTATCGCCGGCTTGACCTGACGCAGCGCGCGGCGGCGCATGCGCAGTTGCCGCGCGTAGGCTTGATCGACATGGAAATCAACAAGGCTCCCGATGGCTTGTCGCCGCCACTGGTCGCGGCGTTGCGCGCGCGTCTGGAACGGGGCGAGCAATCCCTGCTGTTCCTGAACCGGCGCGGATATGCGCCCGTCATGCATTGCGATGCTTGCGGATGGATCAGCAATTGCCGCCGTTGCACGGCTTTCATGGTGCTGCACAAGCCTGAGCGACGTTTGCGCTGCCATCATTGCAGCCTGGAGCTGCGCATTCCGCAATCGTGCCCGACATGCGGCAACGTGGACTTGCAACCGCTGGGACGAGGCACGCAACGCGTCGAAGAACATTTGCAGGCACTGTTTCCCGCCGCGCGCGTCTTGCGCATCGATGCCGATTCGACGCGCCGCAAGGGCAGCGCGCAGGCAGCTTTCGATGCCGTGCATCGCGGCGACGTCGATATCCTGCTCGGCACGCAGATGGTGGCCAAAGGGCATGACTTCCAGCGCCTGACGCTGGTCGGCGTCATCAATCCGGATACGGCCTTGTTCTCGCAAGACTATCGCGCCGGCGAGCGCTTGTTTGCACAATTGATGCAGGTGGCCGGCCGTGCCGGCCGTGCCGCGGTGAAACACGACGGTGAGGAAAATCGCCCGCCAGCCGAGGTGTTGGTGCAAACGCGATATCCGCAACACCCGCTGTATCGCGCCCTGCTGACCCATGACTATCCACGCTTTGCGCAAGCGACACTGGAAGAGCGCCGCAGCGCCAGTTTGCCGCCGTTCGTGTTCCAGGCCTTGTTGCGCGCTGAGGCCAGGCAGCTGCAGCAAGCGCTGGACTTCTTGCAGGCCGCACGCGACCTGATGCCCTGCGAAGGCATCATGATCAACGACCCGGTACCGATGACGGTCACGCGGGTGGCCGGTGTCGAACGCGCGCAATTGCTGGTTGAATCGTCATCGCGCGCGCAGCTGCAAGCCTTCCTCAAGCCTTGGGTTGCCGCCTTGCGTGAACGGAAATCACGCTTGCGCTGGTCGCTTGAAGTCGATCCGATCGATATCTGAGTAGCGCAGGGGGCGCGGGACAACAACGCACCACCCGTCAAACCCGGCGATCAGCATCGAGCTCAATGCGGCCGCATATCCGAAGCCTGAGACGGGTCGATCCGATGGGGTGCCCCTGCGGGATCGAAATCCTCCCAGTCGCCGTGCACGATATGGCCGTCGCCGGTTTCCAGATCGGCGGCGCCACATTCCATCAGCAGATCCATGGCCCTGTGCTCGCTGGATTCGTCGTCGGCGCAGACCGCAACCATGAAGCCGGAATGGCGCAATATGGTCGATGGGTCCCGCTCTTCCTCGTTTTCGTGCATGCCGCGCAGCGCGCCGATCAGGTTGCCGATATGGGCGCCGACCAGTCCCCCGGTCAGGAAGCCGAGTGGCCCGCCAACCGAGCCGATCGCACCGCCGACGACGCCACCCGCGACGGTACCCGTCATGGCACCCATCGAGCCGTCTTCGGCGCCCTTGGAGACGTCATGGTCGCCGCCGATCACAAAACGTGCATGTTGGCCGGGCGGGCCGACATAGAAGCATGACATTTGCTCAGCAGGAAAATGGGCAGCACTCAAGGCACTGACGGCAGCTTCGGCCCCGGCTATGGATTCAAACCTGCCTGCAATGATGTGAGACATGGCATTCCTCCCAGGAAGTGGTTGGCGGCACAGGGCAGGAACGCGGCGTGCCGCGACAGGCTTCGACGCGCGGCAAGTGCAACGCGCTGAAGCGCTCAGGGTTTCATCGTACTGCAAGCAGGCGTGTTTGGCAGCTAGATGCCCCTCCCTGCGTGAGGGTCGATATTTCTGATCAGAACACGCCGCTCGGCAATGGGATTGCGGCGCTGGGAGGCAGGCACCGCCATCGAAGTTCTGCGTGTCACGGGAACTGTGGCGTTATGAAGAATTCAAAACCGAACACGCTTCACCTTCATACCGACGCCGGTCAGGGCCCACCGACACAGGTCAACGTCAAGCGTTTGATCATGCAACCTGCAGGAGGTACAGATGAACCATACCGTGGCCGCCATCTTCGACACCTATGGCGATGCGCAGTCCGCAATGAACGCGCTGTTCAACGAGGGTTTCGCCAGTGGTGACCTGAAGTTGAGCCCTTCCGTCGACACCGCTGAGGAAAGAGAGCGTGCGTTGCGCCGTGGCTCCGCACCGCCGGCAGAAGGTTGGAGTATCGGCGAATTCTTTCGCGCGCTATTTGGCAAGGACCAGTATTCCGATGATGCCGGCATGTATGCAGAAGCGGTGCGGCGCGGCAGTTATCTTCTCAGCATTGATGCAGCGACTGAAGCGCGGGCCGAGCAGGCAGTCGACATCCTGATGCGATTCAGCCCGGTCGATCTCAGCTCACGGGCCGAACACTGGCGTAGTCAGGGCTGGACTGGCTATCAGGGCGAATCGCCGGTCTATACCGAGGAAGAAATTCGCAATGAACAGGCAGGCTACCAGAGCCAGACCACGATTGCAGGCAGGACACCCGAAGCCTCGGCCACTGCCGGCCCGGCCGATGCCGCTTCCGGCACAAGCACGCTGCCTGTCGTGGAAGAGCAGCTGCAAGTGGGTAAGCGCGTCGTGAATCGCGGCGGCGTGCGCATCTACCGACACATCACGGAAACGCCGGTGCAGGAATCGGTGCGATTGCAGGAAGAGCGAGTGACGGTGACGCGGACGCCAGTGGATCAGCCGGCGGGTGCGGTCGATATCGGGGCCTTGAAGGAGGGCGTGACCGAGATTCGGGAAACTGCCGAAGAGCCGGTGGTCGCCAAAACGGCGCATGTCGTCGAAGAAGTTCATGTAAGCAAGCAGGTGGCCGAGCATACCGAGACCATCAAGGACACCGTGCGCCGTGCCGATGTCGAGGTGGCGCCCCTTGGCGATCAGGCCGGGGCCAGTGCGGGTCTTGCCGGCGAAGACGAGTTCCGGCAGCACTGGCAAAGTGCTTATGGCGGTGGCAGCGGCAAGTACGAAGACTATGCGGCAGCGTATCGCTATGGCGCGAATCTGGCCGGGCAAAAGCAATACCAAGGCTACCGCTGGGACGAGCTGGAGCCACAGGTGCGCAGCGATTGGGAAGCCTCGCACCAGGAAAGCCCGTGGGAGCGCACCAAGCAAGCAGTGCGCTATGGTTGGGAAAAGATGGCCGGGAGCTGAGGCGCTGCGCGAAGCCGAGGCTTATTGCAGCGGTGCGTCAAGCTGGCCGTCTTGTGCCAGCTGGCGAATCATGCGTACCGTGTCGATGTCCGCTTCCTTGTAGGCTTCGCGACGGAAGTCGTTGTAGAAAGAAGCCTCGGCAGATTCATCGGCTTGCTGGTGATCGTTATATTCAAAACGTACGAACAACACACCAGGCTCGGGTTCCTCGATCGTCATCCGCAGATCCGAGGCCGGGATTTCTGCCTGCTGCGGCACGTGATAGTGCACCTGCGCTTCCGGACTGAAATGCACCGTATCGTGCACGACCAGTTTCCCGAAATGCAGTGTGCGCGACAAGCCCAATGCTGAACGTTCAGTGATCTGGCAACTGTCCAGCCCGAGCTGGAACAGCGTCGGGCGTTCGGCGCGCAGCACCAGTCCACGCCACAGTTGTGCCCGGCTCAATCGCGCTAGCAGCGGATTGTCGGGCATGTTAATTTCGATGAGGTGAGTGAATTTCATTGGCGGGCGCCGTCAAGAGCGGGCGCGAGCCGCACTTTACCACGCAGCTTGCCCGGTGCGACCGCCAGCACGGCGGATTGCGCAGTCTCTTTCCGGTTCCCGGCGAGGTTTTCGATACAATGACGCGCTCATACCGTCTTTCCGCATCCCCGCCTTTTTTCCCGCATGTCGCACGGACTCAATGCGCCGCAACGCGCCGCAGTCAATTACATCGATGGTCCCTGCCTCGTGCTGGCGGGCGCCGGCTCGGGCAAAACGCGGGTGATCACGCAAAAAATTGCGTACCTGATCGAACATTGCGGATATGAAGCCCGCAATATCGCCGCGCTGACATTTACCAACAAGGCCGCGCTGGAAATGCGCGAGCGCGTCGCCAAGCTGCTCAAGGACCCGGGGCAGGCCAAGCAGCTGACTGTGTCCACTTTCCATTCGCTGGGTGTGCAGATCCTGCGCCGCGAGGCGAATGCGATAGGCTTGAAGGATCGCTTCTCGATCATGGACAGCGACGATTGCTTTGCGATTGTTCAGGATCTCGCCGTCACCACCGACAAGGCCGTGATCCGCCGCATCCAGAATGCGATGTCCCTGTGGAAGAACGCGCTGCTGAGCCCGGAGGCCGCACTGGCACAGGCAAAGGACGAGGACGAAGCGCAGGCCGCACGTATTTACCGCAGCTATTTGGCGACCTTGTCGAGCTACCAGGCGGTCGATTTCGATGACCTGATCCGGCTGCCGGTCGAACTGTTTCGCAAGGACGAGGCTGCGCGCGACCGCTGGCAGCGCAAATTGCGCTACCTGCTGCTCGACGAATACCAGGATACCAACACCTGCCAGTACGAGATGGTGAAGCTGTTGGTCACCGGCCCCGGCAAGAAGCCGATGTTCACCGCTGTCGGCGACGACGACCAGGCCATCTATGCATGGCGCGGCGCGACCATGGAAAACCTGCGCATCTTGCAGGACGACTTCCCCGACCTGAAGCTGATCAAGCTGGAGCAGAACTATCGTTCGAGCACGCGCATCCTGCAGGCCGCCAACGCCGTCATCGCCAACAATCCGAAACTGTTCGAAAAGTCGCTGTGGTCCGAGCACGGCATGGGCGACCCGATCAAGGTCATGGCGATGGACGATGATGAAGCCGAGGCCGACCAGGTCGCCATCATGCTGTCGGCGCACAGGTTCGAGCGCCGCGCCAAATTCTCCGATTACGCGATCCTGTACCGCGGTAACCACCAGGCCCGCATCCTCGAAAAAGCACTGCGCCGCGAGCGCATCCCCTATGTGATGTCGGGCGGGCAGAGCTTCTTCGACAAGGCCGAGATCAAGGACATCATCAGCTACCTGCGGCTGATCGCGAATGAAGACGATGATCCGGCATTCATCCGCGCCGTCACGACGCCGCGTCGCGGCATCGGGCAGGCGACGCTCGAAGTGCTGGGTGAATTCTCCGGGCAGTGGCAATGCTCGCTGTTCGAGGCCGTGTTCAAGGGCGGCATCGAGGCCAGGCTCACCGAGCGCCAGCTGGCGCCGCTGCGCGAATTCTGCGGCTTCATCAACCAACTCGAAGCGCGCGCGTCGCGCGTCGGCCCGGCCGGCAGTGGCGAGAATGCCGGCGAAGTGCTGGATGACATGATGAAGGCCATCGACTACGAAGCCTACCTGTACGGCCATTTCGACGAGAAGCAGGCGCAGGACAAATGGCAGAACGTGCTCGACTTCGTCGGCTGGCTGAAAGAAAAGGGCAATGGCGGCCGCGACGGCACGGACCCTGAAAAGTCCTTGCTCGAACTGGTGCAGATGGTGGCATTGATGAGCATGCTCGAAGGGCGCGACGAAGAACCGGACGCCGTGCGCATGTCGACATTGCACGCGTCGAAGGGACTCGAATTCGGCCATGTTTTCATGGTCGGTGTCGAAGAAGGCATCTTGCCGCACAAAGGTGACCCCGATGCGCCGCCCGATGTTTATGCGCAGCGCATCGAAGAAGAACGCCGGCTGATGTATGTCGGCATCACGCGTGCCCAGCGCAGCCTGACCATCACCTGGTGCAAGAAGCGCAAGCGCGCGCGCGACAGCATGCCCTGCGAAGTATCGCGTTTCATCAAGGAGATGAAGCTTGATGAAGGCGATGCCGTGCCTGAAGAAAGCGAACAGCTGACGCCCCAGAACCGGCTGGCGAACCTGAAGGCCTTGCTGCAGAAACCAAAGGCTGCCTGAGCGGCGCCCTGCTTGAAGCGGTCCCGGGAACATCATGGCAGAGCGAAAAAAAGACAGCGACGGGTTTCGAAACCCGCATCTGTTGCCGGTAAAGACCTGCGCCGCCTGTGGCCGGCCCTTCACCTGGCGCAAGAAATGGGCGGCCAGCTGGGAACAGGTGCGCTACTGTTCCGACGCGTGTCGTAATGCACGCCGGCCCGCCCCGACCAATTAGAAAAAAGCAGAGCCCATGGACATTGAAGAACGACTGGTGAACCTTGAGAGCAAACTCAGCCAGCAGGATTACCTGCTCGATGTGCTCAACAAGACTGTGTACGAGCAACAGAAAAAGCTCGATGAATGCGAGAAGCTGAGCATTGCACTGGCCAAGCGCCTGGCCGACCTGCAGGGCCGTTTGCCCGACGGGATGCCGGCCAACGACAAGCCACCGCACTACTAATCGGGGATGCCCCATGATCAATGAAAAAATCCTCGCCTCGCTGCGTACCGAAATCAATCAGCAGACGGCGCAGATGCGCTGGCGCGAGCTGGAGCGTTTTTTCGCCAGCGGTAACGTCATCTCGGTTGCGCCGGGCCTGGACCTGATCGATGTCGGCGCGCGCATCGCGGCAGACGACAAGGCCAGCGTGCTCGACTGGATGAATGCCGGTCTGCTGCACAAAGTGAACGATGAAGAGGCCGGCCGCTGGCAAACAGACGATGCGCTGCTGTGGACGGTGGTGGTCAAGCCGTGGATCCTCGTTCAGCATGAACGCCAGCTACCTGCGGCCCTTCAACAATAATTTTCTCATTCGGTGTTTTTATCCATGTGGTTCAAGAATCTTCAACTCTTTCGTCTTCCCAAGCATTGGTCAATGACGGCCGAAGCGCTGGAAGCGGCGCTCGAGCCGCAGCAATTCGTTCCATGCACCAGCATCCAGCTGCTCAGCCAGGGCTGGATCCAGCCTGCCAATGACGGACGCCTTGTCTACGCGAGCAATCGCCAGATCCTGCTCAAGCTGCGCACCGAAAAGAAGCTGCTGCCGTCCAGTGTGATCAACCAGGTCGCGCGCGAAAGAGCGGCCGAGCTCGCCGAGCAGCAGGGTTTCCGCTGCGGCCGCAAGCAGATGAAAGAGATCAAGGAGCAAGTCGCCGATGAGCTGCTGCCGCGCGCGTTCTCGCTGCAGGCCGACACCGGTGTGTGGATAGACACGGTCAATGGCTGGCTGGCCATCGATGCCGCCAGCGCGGCGCGCGCCGAAGAGGTGATCAAGCTGCTGGTCAAGGCCATCGACCAACTCCCGCTGGCGACGCTGCGCACCACGCTGTCGCCGGTCGGCGCGATGACCAACTGGCTGCTGTCCGACGAGCCGCCGCATGGCTTCACGATCGATCAGGAGCTCGAGCTGCGCTCCAGCGCGCATGGCAATGCGACGGTACGTTACGTGCGCCACTCGGTGGAGCCGGACGAAGTCCGTCGCCATATCACCGCCGGCAAACAGTGCACACGCGTGGCGCTGACCTGGCGCGACAAGGTGTCGCTCGTGCTGACCGAATCGCTGGCGGTCAAGCGCGTTGCGGCGCTCGACGTGCTGAAAGAGGGCAATGACACAGCATCGGCCGCGGAAGAGGAGCGCTTTGAATCCGACTTCCAGCTGATGGCGGGTGAGCTCGCCCAGATGCTCGACGACCTGGTGAGTGCCTTGGGCGGCGAGCAGATCGCGCAGGCGGCCTGAGCGAGCGCCTGAAATGAAAAACGCCTGCCTGCGCAGGCGTTTTGTGTTTTGGCGGAGCGGACGGGGCTCGCCCACATCCTGCGGGCGGCGGATTCGCTTGCAAGCGAATCCCTTCGATCCCCGCCGAGCGCATGCGCTCTCCGCTCCTGAAGGCATAAAAGAAAATGCCCACACGAGGTGGGCATTTGAAACTGGCGGAGCGGACGGGGCTCGAACCCGCGACCCCCGGCGTGACAGGCCGGTATTCTAACCAACTGAACTACCACTCCAGACCGGTCGCCGAAGCAACCGGAAGCCGCGCATTCTACCGAAGTCATTGCCAACTGTCGAGTACGAGTTGGCGCGATTACAATCCGTGCTCGACGATACTCTGACGATGGAAATGCCATGAGCCTGAGCTGGCTGATCACGAATGCCTTTGCCTCCCTATTGTTGCCCCCGCTGTCGCTGGTTCTGCTGGGCCTGATCGGTTGGTTCATCCAACGCCGGCATCGAAAGTCGGGCACCGCATTGATTGTCGTCGCAGTGCTGTTGCTGGTTGGGTTATCAACGGGAGCCGGATCGCGCCTGCTGGTCAAGCCACTGGAGGCACGTTACATCCCGGTGTCTGACCCGAAGGCCAGCCGTGCGCAAGCCATCGTCGTGCTGGGCGGCGGCCGGGATCTGTTGGCTCCGGAGGACGGCGATCGCGATCGTCCCTCGGCCATCTCTCTGATGCGTTTGCGCCATGGGGCGCGCCTGCATCGACTGACCGGCTTGCCATTGCTGGTCAGCGGTGGCAAGCCGGATGGACAAGGCGAGAGCGAGGGCGCTGTCATGGCCCGCGCGCTGGATGAGGATTTTCGGGTAAAGGCCCGCTGGATCGAGGATACCTCCGACAATACAGCGCAGAACGCATGGCATTCGGCTGACATACTCAGGCAAGCGGGTGTTCAGCGCATCCTGTTGGTGACCGATGCCGTCCACATGCAGCGGTCTGAGCACATATTCCAACGAACAGGCCTCGAAGTGGTGCCGGCGCCGACGGCCTTCAAAAAGGTGGCCCCCGTCACGGCGGCCAGCTTCATCCCTTCCGCCGGGGCACTGGTTGACAGCCACTACGCGCTGCATGAATGGGTAGGCGTGGTCTGGTATCAGCTGCGCCACGGCTTGCTTGACTAAGTGACACGGTCTTTGCCGCCGCCGGGCCAGAGCTGCGTTATGCTTTTTGTTACGTCTGCCATGCCAGCCCAGCGAGGGCAGGGCAGTTCTGCCAACGACAACGCAGGAGAGCCGTGATGCACGATTCCCATATCGAGACCGTTCGCAATGACCTGAAATCCCTGGTGCGCGAAGCCCAGGGCCTGTTCGACGAGGCAGCCAGTGCCGGCGGCGCACGCGCCGACGAGCTGCGCTCGAAAGCCTCGAAGATGCTCGACGACGCACTGCACCGCGCGCATGAGCTGCAAGATGCCGCGATCAAGCGTGGTCGCCAGATTGCGCATGACACCGATGCCTACGTTCATGAACATCCGTGGCGCGCGATCGGCATTGCCGGCGCCGTCGGCGTGTTGATCGGGATGCTGATCGCGCGCCGCTGATCCATGGAAGAAAACACGCCGGCCACGCCGGGACTCATCGCCCATGCCCGTACGCTGTTAACCGGCATGGCCGGGCTGGCGCGAACGCGCACGTCGCTGGCGATGCTGGAACTGGCCGATGCACGCGATGCGCTGTTGCAAGTGATGTTCATTGGCGCCGCCGCCTTGCTGCTGGCCGGTTTTGCGTTGGCCTGCCTGTCCGCGCTGGTCGTCGCATTGTGCTGGGATGCGCTGGGCTGGGGCATCTTGCTGCTGTTGTTCCTGATCTATGCAGGCCTTTCGGTGCTGCTGTTGCAGCGTGCGCGTGCCATCGTTGCCAGCGGCCGCATCGGCCTGCCGGCGACCATGGAAGAATTGCGCAAGGATCGCGAAGCCTTGGTCCAAGGGGACGCCGAATGAGAAGCGGCATGACGCGTGAGCAGCAAAAGAAACTGTTGCTGGCTGAGGGTGCGCTCCAGCGGTTCGAATGCGTGCAGGCGCGTCGGGCCATGGCCAATGAGCTCGGCAGCCTGGCTCTGGGAGGGCCAACCGGCGTGCTGCGCGCCGTCAGTGGCCGGGGCTGGCTGAGCCTCGCCGCAACCGCCTTGCCGCTGGTGCTGGGCGCTGGGCGGGTAGCCCGCATGCTGAAGCGCGGAATGCTGGTGGTCGGCGGCATCGCTTCCGCTTTGTCGGCCATCAGCCGCTGGCGCGAACAGTCGGTGAAGAATGATGGCGCCAAAGCCCCGGGCCTGGCTGCAGGCCATGCCGATTCAACGCCGGGTACTACGGCCGACGCGGGCAAATAAATCTCGCCGATTCCGCAGCATCAGGACAAAAAAATCCCGGCAGGTGCCGGGATTTTTCATTCCGGCATTTGCAGACGCCGGTCGACCGCGTCGAGGATTACTTCTTTTCAGCCGCTTCTTTCGGTGCCGGAGCGGCCGGCTCCTTGAAGCTGGCACCTGCGGCGTTGGCCATATGGGCTACGGCGCGCGCGACTTCGATGTCGTCCAGGTCCGGGTTGCCGCCCTTGGCCGGCATTGCGCGTATGCCCTTGATGGCATGCGAAACCAGCGTGTCGAAGCCTTGCTTGATGCGGCCACCCCAAGCGCCCGCATCGCCAAACTTCGGTGCGCCGGCAGCGCCCGAACCATGGCAGGCGGCGCATGCGGCGTTGTAGACATCGGCGCCGGCCTTCAGCTGGCGCGGACCGCTGGCGTCGACGAGATTGAAGCCTTCGTCAGCCACCGGCTTGATGCGCGCCGCGACGGCTTCCGGTGTCTGGGCATTCGAGCCGGCGCCGGTTTTCGGGTTGTTTCCCACGTAGCCGACCAGCATCACGATGATGACGATAGGGATGGCAAAGCCGGCCACCACGGCGGCAATCAGCTGCTTCGGGGTCTTGATGACGGATTCGTGCTCGTTATGGGCGTCGCTCATGGTGTCCTCGGATCGGTTCGGCGCAATGGGCCGAATTGCTAGCAAAGCCTCGGATTATAGACGAAACGACCGGGCTTTCCGCCGAAACACAGGCACTTGCGTGGACTGGCCCCGGGAAACCCGGTATCCTTGCGCCTCTTCCGGAATCCGGACAGCGCGGCTGTAGCTCAGTGGATAGAGTATTGGCCTCCGAAGCCAAGGGTCGTGGGTTCGATCCCCGCCAGCCGCGCCACCTGCCTCGCCCAGCCTTTTCCTGCGGTTGCATTTCCAGGCTTTGCGCCTGCCATGCGCACGCATCCCGCTCGGGCAGATGCGTGCCGACAAAACGCCGCTGATTACTTCAGGATCGAAATCTGGCCCTGGATATTGCCGCCCTTGGCGATCTCGAGGTTGGCATAGGCAATGCTGCCCGATGCGGTGCCGCTGGATTCGATCACGAGCGTGTTTTTGGCGACGGTGGTCTGGGTCACCTTGCCGGCGACTCGCACATGGTCGGCCGTGGTCACGCCATCGATCTGGCCGTTGTCCGTCACATGAACGACGCTGGCTGTCAGCGTGCCATCGATGGCGCCGTCGATCACGGCTTCGCCGGGAACGGCCATCGTGCCATTCATCGTCACGCCTGCGCCCACCATCAGATTGCCGTACCCGTTCGCTGCCATGTTGTTGTCCCCGTTGATGATTCGATATCAGCTGCCTGCGTTGCGCAGGTCAGGAGCGCAAATCTATAGGCTACAGCGAAACTTGTCTAAGGAAATATGCAGGCTCGTTTCGCCGGACAGCCCCCGGAGAAAAGAGCTTTCACCCGCAAAAAGTTTGTCAGCGCATTGTCAGCCCGAGCAAGCGCAGCGTGAAGGGCTGCCCGGCGAGCTCGTCGTCGACGGTGACCATCACCGCATCCGGTCTGTGCTCGCCCGGCACCACGACACGCGTCAGCATCGGCAGCGGCTCGCCCCTGGCATTTTTCAGCGGCTGGTTTCAACGGCTGGCCTGAAAAGGATTTGCCATTGTCGCCTTGCCTTGCATCAGGTGTGACAGTCGCATGAGGTAATTGCGGCACAAGAAAAAATCACCCGGAAACCAGGCCTGGCAATCGAGGCGTGTGCGTGCAAAATCGACATCGCCGGCAATGGCGACGCTGGCGGGAATGTATTGGTTCAGCAATGCGTCGATTGCGGGCCAGTCGCTCAATTCGCTGCGCAGCGAAATTTCATCCAGAGCCAGCAGGCGCTCCAGTGGCGCCGGATCACGATAGGGAATTTGCGTGACGGTCCGTAGCACCGATGCCGGCTGGCCGCGATTTGCGTCGACAATGCTGACAATGTCTTGCAGGTGGTTGCGGCAGGCGATTTCCGTGCGTGTTGCCTGGCAGGTGACGCGCAGGCTGCCAAAGATTTTCGATACCGGATGCAGGTCGGTGTTGTCCGGCAAGAAGCGCGTGATCACGTGCTTGAACCAGTGCCAGTGGCTGCTCAGCGCCGACTGCAGCAGTGGCGCATCGAGCGCCAGCAACGCGCGCGGCAAGGCTGTGTCTTGCCAGGGCAATTGTGTCGGCCGCAGCAGCACCGGCAGGCTGGCCGGCACCAACGGCGGCCGGCGTGACTTCATCTCGAATGACAGCAAGTTCATCAGCAGCCGGCAGGCGCCGGGCTCGTGCGCGCGCACGCAGAGCGCGTAGCGGGTGTCGGCGAAAGTTGATGTACGCGCCAGCGTCGCGCCGGCAGGAAGGTAGGACGCCATCGTACGGCTGACCGCTGGCCATTGCGCGCTCAGTGTCGCCGCAAAGTGTGCATCGTCCAGCGCGAGCAGCCCATCGAGCGGCGCGGGATTGCGGTAGGGCAGTTGCTGCAGCGTGACGGCCTGGGTTGCCGAGGCGACGAGTAAGGCCATCACAAACCCGGCTATGCAGGCGACCGGCCGGGCAGCAGGGCCGGCATTGGGCGCCAGCCCGACCCGTGCCGACGCTGTCGGCATCCGCAGGCGGAGGTAACGGCTGACGCGCATCATGGGCTCCGCGAACGGGAAAGCACACGATGATTCTACTGACAGGCGACGCAGCCTATGAGCGCCGACAAATGCGGTGTCGAACTTGTTGACGCCAGACAGCGTATCGGGTCGTCAGCGCTTCATGTCTTCGGCGATGTAAGCGCGCACGATGTCATCGAAGTTCTGATCGCGCACGAAACCGAGGCTATCCGCGCGAGGCGTCAGGAAGCTGCCGGGCCAGCTGCCTACCAGCCGAGTAATTGCTTCGTCTTTTTCCCAGTGCACGCGTTTGGCGACATCGTCGCCGGCGACGCGCGCCAGCGCGGCGACCATCTCGCCGGCCGTGGTCGCCAGGCCGGGCAGGCTGATCGCGCCGCCTGTACCGATATCGCCCGCGTCTATCTCATGCGCCCGGACCAGATTCGCAATCGCACTGCGCGGTGACATTACCCACACCTTGGTCTCGGGCGGCACCGGGCATATCGCATCAATGCCATTCAATGGTTCGCGCACGATGCCGCTGGCAAAACTCGATGCGGCCTTGTTGGCTTTGCCCGGGCGAACCGTGATGGTTGGCAGCCGGATTGAACGGCCATCGATAAATTTGCGGCGGCTGTAGTCATTGACCAGCAATTCGCCGATCACCTTTTGTATGCCGTACGAACCTTGCGGTGTCGGTGCGGTCGAGTCCAGCACCTGTACAGGCAGTTCGCCACCAAATGCAGCGACCGAGCTGGCGAACACCACGCGCGGACGATTGCCATGGTGCCGCGCCTGTTCGAGCAGGAGGCGGGTCGCATCGAGGTTGACGCGCATGCCAAGCTCGAAATCGGCTTCGGCCTCGCCGCTGACAACGGCAGCGAGATGGAACACGGAAGCAATCGATGGTGTCAGGGCGCGCGCCATCACGACGGCATCGGCGACATCGCCTTCGATCACGCTGATGCGAGGGTCGGCCAGGCCTTGTGGTGCGGCGCGGTCCAGCAGCAAGATCCGCGTGATGGGTTGTTGCTGGCCATTCGCGTCAGCCAGCGTGCCGCGCGCCAGCAGCGCTCGCGTCAATTTGATGCCCAGAAAACCCGCGCCACCCGTGATCAGCACTTCCATCGTCGTCCCTGTTGTCATAGATTGTCGACACTTGTCGTCCGGCGAGGATAGCGGCTGCGCGAGTATGATGGCAAGCGATACGCGGCTCTGCCGCTTCGCTTAAAAGGATGTCTTTGCCATGCCCAAATTTGCCGCCAACCTGACGATGATGTTCAACGAAGTTCCGTTCCTGCAGCGCTTTGATGCAGCCGCGAACGCGGGCTTCACGGCTTGCGAATTCCTGTTCCCGTACGAGCATGCGCCACACGAGGTGGCCACCGCATTGCAAGCCAGCGGCATGCAGAACGTGCTGTTCAATTTGTCGCCGGGTGACTGGAGCAAAGGCGAGCGCGGTCTGGCCGGCTTGCCGGGTCGTGAGGCGGAGTTTCGCGACAGTGTCGCCACGGCCATCGCCTATGCGCAGGCCCTGGGCACCCAACGCCTGCATGCGATGAGCGGCATCCGTGCAGAAGGCGTGACGCATGAAGACTATGTGGCGACCGTCGTGCCAAACCTGCGGTACGCGTGCGACCAACTGGCGCCGCACGGCATCACGCTGCTGATCGAGCCGATCAACACGCGTGACATGCCGGGCTACTTGTTGTCATTGCAAGCCGATGCACACGACCTGCTGGCACGCGTCGGCCGTCCCAACCTGAAAGTGCAGATGGATTTCTATCATGTGCAGATCATGGAAGGTGATGTCGCGACCAAGTTCCGTCACTGGCAAAAGGACATCGGCCACATCCAGATTGCCAGCGTGCCGGCGCGCCATGAGCCGGACGAAGGCGAGCTGAACTATCGATGGCTGTTCAAGCTGCTGGATGAGCTCGGCTATGACGGCTGGGTCGGTTGCGAGTACCGGCCGCGCGCTGGCACGCTGGATGGCCTGGCCTGGATGCGCTAACGATCGTCAAGGAGTTGCTCCCCGAGCAGGGCGGCGCGCAAGACAGCGGCGATCGGGTGGTGGCCTTTATCCGCCACTTTCTCGATCAGCGCCGCATTCAAGCCTTCGGCCTGGCCGGCGCCGGCTGCGAGCAACCAGTGCACGGGCTCCGCCTTGCCGTTCAGGGCGGCGGCTTCCAGGCAGCTCAGCCCCCCTGATCGCACATCCATGCGTGCTCCGTGCGCGAGCAGGAATTTGACGCCTGCTTCCCATTCATAGTCGACGGCAGTGGCGAGTGCCGTGAAGCCTTCCGGATTGGACAAGTTCGGGTCTGCGCCGCAAGCGAGCAACAGCTGCAATCCCCGGAGGTTGTAGTCGGGCCCGATTGCGCATATTTCCAATGCAGAGGTGTCGACGCTACGCGCATCGGGATCTGCGCCGCGCTCAAGCAGCAAGCCCAGGCAGCGGTTTGCGCGCTTGTCTACTGCTTCGATGATCGGTGATAAGCCCTGAATACAATGGGCGTCGCGCAGCTCGGGATGCTCATCGAGCAGGACTGTCACCGCCTCGACATCGTCACGCTCCAGCCGGTTCGACAGCAATCCGCGCAGTGACGGCGGTGGCAGCAGGGCCTGTTCGGCAGCGGTGAGCGCTGCGACCCGCTCGAGCAATCGATCAATATCGTGCGCATCACCGCGCAGTGCCGACATCGACTGCTGGTCCGACAAATCGGCCTCGGACTTGGGGGCGTGCCACACCAGGGGTTCAGTCAAATCTCCGCCCATGAGTGTCATGCATTCGCCGCGCCGCAAGCCTGCGAGGTACAACAGCTTCAAGGGATCGACTTCGCGGCGCTGCCGTTCGCACCAGTCGACATATCGCACGGCGGTCGCCATTGAACTGCCGCATGCGCTAAGACTGGTCGAGCGCTTGCTTGAATAGATCAGGAAATAGGCGCTGCGCCACAGGCTCGAGTCCGGCTTGATCTGCTCGCGCAGGATGGCCGCGCTGCAGCTGAGCAGATGGACGAATGGCAGCGCCGCCGGCGCCGGCGACTTTGCCCTGCCGGTGCTGGCCAGAGCGGTGGTTACCCATTCAAGGAAGCGCATGGTGTCGATGCTGTCATTGCGTCCGTTTGCCATCATGACCCGATGGCTTGCCTTTCGCACCGGCGCGGATGAACGATGCAGGATGCCCCCGTGAATGCAGAGCATCAGGTGCGATGCCGCGGTGCCTGAAGTCAATCGATCGACTGCCGTGCGCGCCGACAAGCGACGGGATTCCAGATTCAGGATGCGAGGTTGGAGGACCGTCGAAGTCGCCAGTTTGCTCAGACAGGAGATGGTGACGGGGTTGGTGCCGCTCCCATACAGCAACAGCAGCCGCGACTTCACTGGCAGGAAGATGGCGGGCTGGGTATCCGGCTTCGGGCCTTTGGGCCGGGAGGAAATGTTTTGCATGGCGTCTCCGTCGGCAAGATCGTCGGACGAAGAGTTCGACGATCCAATGGACCCCGATTCGTGACGCTGAAATGCATCAAGTTCTTTGAAGTCTGGTGTTGACGAGCCTGCGAAAGCGGAACGGAGGGCAAATCGCCTTGTCCGCCCCGCATTGGGGAAATGACCGAGCGCACGGCCCGCCGGTCAGCACGGGATGCCCTGCACACGTTCGCGCTGCACCAGCTCCCGGTCTGGCACCGGGTCTTCATGCATCTGCAGCGAAGGCCGATTGTCCGGTCCGCGCTGCAACATGCGCAGTTCGTCGCCGACGATTTCGGTCGTGTGGCGCTCCAGGCCATCCTTGCCGGTCCATTTGCGCGTCTGCAGGTGGCCTTCGATATAGACCAGCGCGCCTTTCTTCAGGTGCTGCTGCGCGAGCTCGGCCAGCCGCTTGTACAGCACCACGCGATGCCACTCGGTCGCATCGCGTCGCGCGCCGGTGGACTTGTTTTTCCAGGCTTCACTGGTGGCCACTGACAAGTGGGCGACCGGTTCGCCGCTGTTCATGGTCCTCACATCGGGATCGTGCCCGAGGTGCCCGATCAGCAATGCCTTGTTCAATGTGCCAGTCATCGTCATGTCCTTGGTTATTTGCCTTCTCTCTTGCCTTGTTTCTGCCTGCAGCGGCAACGCTCACCCGCAGCGCGCCCTCCGCACGCCGTCCGTACGCCCGAGTTCTCAGGCGGGCAGCGGCTGCTCGCCTTCCTGTCGGCTTTCGAGCACGCCCTTGCGCTGGTCTTTGGCTTGTGTGAACTCGTCGAGCGCTGCCAGATCCTGCAGCGCATTCGCGGCGCGATAGGCATGGGCAAATGCCCGGTACAGTTCGTCCAGCGTATCGGCCCTGTCGATGACCTTCAGCAGCGCCAGTCGCTGCGCATCGTGCAAACCTGTCCGTACCGGCGCCTGCGCGCCACTGTCCAGCCATGCCAGCAGATCGCAGCCCATCTGCGCATCCGGCCGCAGGATCATGCCGTCGAACAGGCGCGTCCTGTCCTTGCCGATGTGCGCAAGGTGCTGGCTGTCGAGTTCCATGAAGACGGTGAATTCGTACTCGATGCCGTCGCGCATCACGGGTGCGAGGCCGATCTTTCGCACCACCTGGCGGCCGGTGCGCTCGTCTTTCTCTTGCACGTATTCGGTTTTGGCGCGCATGGTGGCGATCACATGGCAGGGACTCTGCAACATGGCTTCGACCAGCGCATTGTGTTCCGGGGTCACTTGCCGCCATGCCTGCCAGCTGTTGCCGGAGCGGTCGGCGATCTTGCCATGCCGGTCCAGCGATCCGCCTTCGCCGGTCCAGGCATGCGACAGGCTGTCGACGATGATGGTCTGCACGCCTGCGTCCTCCAGCGCATGAATGGCTTCGATGTAACGGCCCGGGGTGAACGGCGGCGTTAATTGCAGCACGTCATAGCCTTCGGGCAGCAAGTCGGCATACAAGTCGCCGCTGCCATGTTCGGTGTCGATCAAGCCTATCGGGCCGCCGACCCCATGGGCGATCAATAATGCGGAGTAAGTCTTGCCACTACCTGCCGGCCCGGACATGCCGAGCCTCAGCTTCGCGCGGCATTTGGTTGCGCGATGAATTTCAAATGCTTTCATTGTCGGTTTCCGTCGATATCGTCTTGTTGAAAACGCCTGAATATTCTTTGACCGACAAGTTGGGAAAACGATCGCGGGATCAGCGGCTTCATTTGCATCGATGGCAGGCGGCGCGCTTGTGCACGCCGCCACGCTCGCGCCTGCACGGGGCTTGAGAAATTTGTTCAGACTTTCCTGAGCAGGAAGCCGCCGATCGTCACCGGCCCGTTGGCCGCGGCGCCCAACCGGAATGCGCCCGCCAGCTCGGCCGGCGCATGGCCGCTGCCGCCTGCCGCCACCGGGCCGAAGAAGCGCCCCGACAGCGCTCCCGCCAAGCTGTCGTTGGCAGTCGCGCCATGGAAGTAATTGGTGAACTGCGCGCTGCTGATGTTGGCTATGGCAGTCAGATTCACGGGCACCGGATCCTGCGTGCCTTCGTCGATGCGGGTCGATGTGATGGTCAACTTCACCGTGCGCTTGGCGAAGTCGACGACCGCTTCGACATCGCCCGCGATCGGGTAGGAATCCAGTCCCGGATCAAAGCTCCACCAGCCTTTCAGGTAGCCGATGTAGCGCGCCGTGCCGGTGGCAGGCACCGATGCCGGCGGCGTGACCTGGCCAAAGGCCGCGAAGCCGCGCCTTGCCTTGTTGTGCTCGAACCCGCCGCCCCATTCGGTGATTTCCACTGTGTCCTGCGTGATCCATGACGCCAGATTGGCATACTGGTAGCTCCAGTCATGAAAGTTGCGGAAGCCCTTGAAGCCGGGATAGGGCACGCCGCGGCCATTGGGTGGCGCGACCGGGTTGCCATTGGGGCCGGCATGGTCGCCGGCGTCGGTGGCGCCATCCTCATGCAGCCGCGTCGCGAGCGCGTTGTCGGGCAGTGTGCCGCCCTGGCGCCAGTCGCCGGCGAAGCTTTGCACGCCCTCGGTTTCCTGTTGCGGACAATCGGTAGCGTCCGACGGGCACCGGATCGGCTCGTCGCGCGGGAAATACGCATTGTTCGCGTAATGCATCTGGGTGCCGGCCTTGCCCTTGCGCGCGACATCGAAAAAGCTGAGGTCGCTGGATGGCGGCAATGCCACATTGGTGATCTTGCCATCGGCGTCCATCTGCACGCGTCCCTGGTGCGTGAGGAAAGTCTCGATGATCATCGGTCGCTCGTTCTTGCCATCCCACGACAGACCAAACTTGCTCAGCACCAGCGCCACACGGGCAACACCGCCGTTGGCGTCGTGTTTGACCCGGATGTCAGCCAGGCCGCCTGTCGCGGGCTGCAAGCCGTAGGCGATCGCCGGCGTGTCGTTGGGCACGGCCAGGTCATTGGTCGATGTCCCGTACACCTGCACGCTCGCTGCCGTCACGGCGATGCCGCTGTCGGTGCGCAAGATCGTGCTGCCCGTGCATTGCGTGCCCGCGTCGGGGCAAGCCATGGTGGTGCCGCTTTGTTCCGGCTTGATGACGCCGCCTGCCGCCATGTCGCCAACGCCGCCGCTGTCGCCGCAGCCGGCCAGCGCCAGCAGCATGGCCAGCGCGCCCGTACACCTGTCAACGCAAAATTTCATGCTCGCTCCCCCTGAGTCCCTGTTGAATGAATGTGCCGCCAGCCTTTGCCGACATGGCCATCCGAGAACTTAGGGAAGGGGGTGCGCGCTTCATTGAGCGCTGACAAGTGCCGGCTTTCGGCGTGCGGCCGCAACGAACAGGATTTACGCCGCGACAAGCGCATTGCTGCATTCGAGAGTGAAGCGGCCGGCGCGTGCGTCGCTGTGTCAGGCGGGCATCACGCGCATTTCCGATTCGCGTGCCTGATGCCAGTCGCGCAGCTGGTCCGGGCCCATCGGCCTGCCGATCAGGTAGCCCTGCGCGAGGCCGCAGCCCAGGTCGCGCAGCATGCTGAACGCGCCGGGGTTTTCGATGCCTTCGGCCACCGTCTCGACCCCCAGCTTTTGCCCCAGTGCGAGCACGGTCTCGGTGATGGCGAGCGAGCGCAGGTCGGTGTCGATATGGGTGACGAAGGCCTTGTCGACCTTCAGCTTGTCAATCGGCAGCTGGGCCAGGTGGCTGAGGCTGGAATAGCCGGTGCCGAAATCATCGAGCGCCACCCGCAGGCCCAGCTCCTTGAGCCAGGCCATGGTCCGGGTCGCTTCCTCGATGCGGCTCATCACCGTGGTCTCTGTCACCTCCAGTTCCAGGCAGCTCGGGGACATCGTGCTGCTGGCCAGTGCCGCGAGCAGGCGATCGCGGAATTCCGGCGCGCGAAACTGTATCGGCGATACATTGACCGCGATCCTGACCTCGGGCAGTCCCGCTTGCCGCCATTGTTCATGTTGCCGGCAGGCTTCGCGTATCACCCATTCGCCGAGCTGGTGGATCAGCCCGCTGGCTTCGGCGGCGGCGATGAAATCGCCCGGCATCAATTCTGCGCCGTCCGGCTGTCGCCAGCGTATCAGCGCTTCGACCGCTGACAGCTTGCCGCTTCGCATGTCGATCACGGGCTGGTACGCGAGCTCGAAGTCGTCGTCATGCAGGCTGCGCCGCAGTCGTTGCTCAAGGGCGAACACATTTGCCGTATTGCTGCGTATCTCGTCGGAGAAATACTGGTAGTTGTTGCGGCCGCGGCTTTTCGCGTGGTACATCGCCGCGTCTGCGCGACGAATCAGCAGGTCGATGTCATTGCCATCGTCGGTGTACAAGCTGATGCCTATCGATGGCGAGGTGTGCAGTTCCAGCGACTCGATGCGGTAAGGCTCGGACAATCGTTTGAGCAGGTGCGAGGCAATGCTCTCGAGATGCGCATCCGAATGCAGTTCCGTCAGCACGGCGACGAATTCGTCGCCACCGAGGCGTCCCACGAGGTCACTGGAACGCACCGAGGTTTTCAGTCGATGCGCGACTTCCTGCAGCATCAGGTCGCCGGTGCGGTGTCCGTAGGTATCGTTGACCGGCTTGAAGCGGTCGAGATCAAAAAACATCACCGCCAGCTTGTGCTGGTGCCGGCGCGCGCCGCCGATCAGCTGCGCCCCGATTTCATAGACCAGTGCGCGGTTTGGCAGGCCGGTCAGCGGGTCATGCTGGGCTGCGTGCCGCAGCTTTTCTTCGGCGCGCTTGCGCTCGGTGACATCCGATACAAAGCTGACGCCCATCCGGCCTTCGGCGGTATCGGTGATGGTGATCGCCGCTTCGATGGGAATCAATTCGCCATTCTTGCACCGTCCTTGCAGGTCGAGCCCATGCTTCATCATTGGTTCGCCCGAAGCGGCAAAAAACTCGCGCAAGTGGCGCGCATGGGCCGCACGCTGTTGCATGTCGATCAGCACGTCGATCGGCTTGCCGAGCAATTCATCCGGCTCGTAGCCAAACATCCGATGGGCGGTTTGGTTGGCGATGCGTATCGTGCCATCGATGCTGATGCCAAAGATGCCTTGCGACGACGATTCAAGCATCGCGCGCACCGTGTGCTGGTTGAGCTCCATGTGGCGTCTCGCATGTTCGAGCGAATGCATCAATTCGTTCTTGCGGTCGCGCGCGCGCTTGAAGATTTCGCCGGCGACACCGAACACCAGCGCATCGACGATAAAGATCATGATCAACGCCCGATCGGCAGGCGAGTCGATCTCGAGGCTGTGGAGCGGCGGAATGAAAAAATACACCGCGACCATCACGCAGACCACGCAGGTAAACAACGCCAGCCGCAAGCCGCCGTACAGCGCAGCGATGGCGGTGGCCAGAAAATAGACGGCCACCGGGCCGACATATTTCATGATCGGTAACAGCAGTAGCCGCAGTCCTGTCAGGCCGGCGATCAGCGCCAGCATCATCAGGTAGGGCTTGAAGCGCGACAGTTTTTCCATCGAGGGATGGAGTCGCGGCCGCCGACAAAGTTCTGCCTGCGCGCCCGTGCGGGGCCAGGGCTGACGTCATTTTCCGGGCATGGCGGGTGAGATGGCCGCAGAAGCCGCAAAAGGCGTGAACTGCAGCGCTTCGTGCCACGGCGAAACAAGGGGGCGGCAGCTATAATTCTTGCTTTTGCGGGCTCAGGCCGCCAGTCCGCGCGGCTTCCCGGAACCCCCGATCCGATTCCATGCAATCCAGACACAAAGAACAAATCGTCCAGCTTTTCGCCGATGCCGTCGCGCCGTTGCTGGCCGGCACCGACCTCGCCGCGCCCGTGATCACGCTCGAACGCCCGCGCGATCCGTCGCACGGCGACCTCGCGTGCAATATCGCAATGCAGCTGGCCAAGCCGCTGAAGAAAAACCCGCGCGAGCTGGCCCAGGGCCTGGCCGACGCGGTGATGGCCAACCCGGCGCGCCAGGGTTTGCTGGATGCGGTCGAGAGCGCCGGCCCCGGCTTCATCAACCTGCGCGTGGCGCTGGCGGCCAGGCAGGATGTGGTGCGCCGCATCTTCGCCGATGTGCAGTGCTATGGCAGGTCGAACGACGGTGCCGGGCACAAGGTACTGGTCGAGTTCGTGTCCGCCAACCCGACCGGGCCGCTGCACGTCGGCCATGGACGCCAGGGCGCGCTGGGCGATGCGATTTGCGCGCTGCTCGAGGCGCAGGGCAATGAAGTGTTGCGCGAGTTCTATTACAACGATGCCGGCGTGCAGATCGCCACGCTGGCTTCCTCGGTACAGGCGCGCGGCCAGGGCAAGAAGCCGGGCGACGCCGACTGGCCCGAGTCCGCGTACAACGGCGACTACATCGCCGACATCGCCGCCGACTTCCTCGCGAAGAAGACCGTGTCCGCCGCCAATGGCGAGCCCGTCACCGCCAGCGGCGACATCAACGACATCGAATCGATCCGCCGCTTTGCCGTCACCTACCTGCGCCACGAGCAAGACCTCGACCTGCAGGCCTTCGGCGTGCGCTTCGACAACTACTACCTCGAGTCCTCGCTGTACACCGATGGCAAGGTCGAGGCCGCCGTCGAGGCGCTGAACAAGGCCGGCAAGACCTTCGAGCAGGACGGGGCGCTGTGGCTGCGCAGCACCGACTACGGTGACGACAAAGACCGCGTGATGAAAAAGTCCGACGGTACCTACACCTACTTCGTGCCCGACGTCGCGTACCACATCACCAAGTGGCAGCGCGGCTACGGCAAGGTCATCAACATCCAGGGCAGCGACCACCACGGCACCATCGCGCGCGTGCGCGCCGGCCTGCAGGGCGTCGGCGCCGGCATCCCGCAGGGCTACCCGGACTATGTGCTGCACAAGATGGTCACCGTGATGAAGAACGGTGAAGAGGTGAAGATCTCCAAGCGCGCCGGCTCCTATGTGACCTTGCGCGACCTGATTGAATGGTCGGCCGGCGACGCCGTCGATGCCGACGGCCAGCGCGACCTGACGCGCGGCCGCGATGCGGTGCGCTTCTTCCTGATTTCGCGCAAGGCCGATACCGAATTCGTGTTCGACGTCGACCTCGCGCTGGCCCAGTCCGATGAGAATCCGGTGTACTACGTGCAGTATGCGCATGCGCGCATCTGCTCGGTGCTGGCGCAATGGGCGGCAGCCGGTGGCGACGAAGCGTCGCTGAAGGGCGTCGACCTGTCGCCGCTGGTCGCGCCGCGCGAAGCGAGCCTGCTGGCGCGCCTGTCCGAGTTCCCCGAGATGCTGGCCAAGGCCGCCGAGGAAATGGCGCCACACCAGGTCGCGTTCTACCTGCGTGACCTCGCCGGCGAGCTGCACAGCTACTACAATGCGGAACGCGTGCTGGTGGATGACGAGGCCCTGAAACTGGCGCGACTCGCACTGCTGCTGGCCACGCGCCAGGTGCTGCGCAATGGCCTGCAACTGATCGGCGTCTCGGCGCCCACAAGAATGTGATGACAGCGACGGACCGTCAAAACACTCAGCGCCCTCATGGCAAGCGTGCTGCCTGTCGCCGCCAGCAGGGTGGCACGTTGGCAGGCCTGATCATCGGCCTGATCATCGGCTTGCTGGTGGCCGTGGGCGTGGCCATGACCATCATGAAGTCGCCGCTGCCCTTCGTCGACAAGCTCGGCAAGCAGGCGCAGCCGGCCGGTGAGCTCGGCGACCCGAACAAGACCCTGCCCGGCGGCGCCCGCGAGCGCCGCGAGCATCTGGATGAAGAGGCACCCGCAGCGCGGCAGCCATCGCCGCCACTGCCGCCACTGCCGGCTGCGGCGCCCGCCGCGGGCAAGAAGCAGGCTGATCCAGCGGCGCCCGCAGCACCGGCAACCGCGCCCGAGAAGGACCATGCAACAGCAACCGGCGCTGTCCGCACCGACAAGGCCGCAGCGGCGACGCCCGGCGTCGGCAATGCTCCCGCAACGCCGGCCGGCCCCGCAGCAAACCCGGCGACTGGCGGCGGCGATGCCTTCACGTACTATCTGCAGGCCGGCGCGTTCCGCGAGCTGCCGGATGCCGAGGCCACCAAGGCAAGGCTGGCGATGATGGGTGTGGCCGCCTCCATCGCCGAGCGCAAGTCCGAGATCGGCACCCTGTACCGTGTGCGCGTGGGCCCGTTTGCCGACGTCGAGGCGATGAATCGCGCACGCGTGCGCCTGTCCGACAACGGTGTCGATGCCGCCGTCGTTCGTGTGCCCAAGTAAGAACAAGATCAAGTAAACATTCGTAAGCGGACTGCCGGTGGCTGGCATCCGGTCCCAGACTGTGGGGCCTGACAGTCGCCGGGCAATAGCCGGCCCGTGAATGCCTGAAACCCCGAGACCTTCGAATAACCTGGATAGAGGAAACCCATGCGACTCCTGCAACGCCTGTTTGCCATTGCCTGCTTCGGACTGATCGCGGCCGCGGCCACTGCCGCGCCGAATGCGCCGGTCGAAGGCCAGGAATACATCCGTCTGCCGCAGCAGGTGCCGACCGACACCGGCAAGAAGGTCGAAGTGTTGGAATTCTTTTGGTACAACTGCCCGCACTGCTACCAGTTCGAGCCGCACTTCGCCGAGTGGATCAAGAAGCAGGGCGACCATATCGTGGTCAAGCGAGTGCCGGTCGTGTTCCGCGAATCCTTCGTGCCGCAGCAAAAGTTGTACTACACGCTGGAGGCCATGAACCGGCTTGACCTGCATCGCGTCGTGTTCGATGCCATCCACGCCGGCCACCAGAAGCTCGACCGTGAAGAACAGATCATGGCCTTCATCGAGAAGCAGGGCGTGGACATGAAGAAGTTCACCGACACCTACAATTCGTTCAGCGTGCAGTCAAAAGTGGGCCGCGTCCCGCAGCTGCAAGCCACGTTCCGCCTTGAAGGTGTGCCGACCGTCGTCATTGATGGCCAATACATCACCTCGCCGTCGATCGTTGGCCAGGCCATGCGCGGCGCCTCCGAAGCGCAGATGAATGCCGCGACGCTGCAGGTGATGGACGCATTGGTCGCAAAGAAAAAGTAAGACGACGATCTCGCGCATCGACGGCACGCAAGCAAGCCATGCAATCCCGGAGCACGCATTGAAGCGCGTCTTCATCACCGGCGCGTCGAGCGGGCTCGGTCAGGCGCTGGCCCGCGAGTACGCGGCGCGCGGCGCCCGTCTCGGGCTGCTGGCGCGGCGTGGCGACAAGCTGCAGGCGCTGGTGGCCAGCCTGCCCAATCCGTCGCTTCATCTGTGCTACACGGTCGATGTGACCGACCATGCCGCACTCGCCGAAGCCGCGAACGACTTCATCGCGCGCGCCGGCGGCGCCGATATCGTGATCGCGAATGCCGGCGTGTCCTTCGGCACGCTGACCGGGCGCGATGGCGATGTGGCCGTCATCGAGCGCATCCTGCAGACCAACGTGGTGGCGACCGCCGCCACCTTCGCGCCGTTCATTGCACCCATGAAGGCGCAGGCCGCGGCCGGCGCGCGCGACCTGCGTCTGGTCGGTATCGCCAGCGTGGCCGGCATCCGCGGCTTGCCAGGCGCTGAAGCCTACAGCGCATCGAAAGCCGCCGTCATCAGCTATTGCGAATCCTTGCGCGTGGAATTGCGCGCGCAGGGCATACGCGTGGTGACGATCGCGCCCGGCTACATCGATACCCCGATGACGCAAGTGAATACCTACCGCATGCCTTTCCTGATGCCAGCCGAGCGCTTCGCATGCAGCGCCGTGCGCGTGATCACGGCCGGCCGCAGCTATGCGGTGATTCCGTGGCCGATGCGCATCGTGTCCTGGGTGTTGCGGCTACTGCCGAACTGGATTTATGACGCTGCGTTTGCGCGCGCGCCGTACAAGCCATCGGCGCAAGACATCGAAGGACGGCAAGCGCGATGAATGCGGTTGCGCTGGTCGATGCGATCGGTACCACGCATCGTGCGATTGCCGAGGGTGAGACCCCGCGCATCGTATCGCTGGTGCCTTCGGTGACCGAGTTGATTTGCGATCTCGGGCTGGCGCACTGGCTGGTCGGTCGTACCGGGTTCTGCATCCATCCGGCTGACGTGCTGGCGCCGATTGCCAAGATCGGCGGCACCAAGGACGTCAATCTCGGCAAGCTGCGCAAGCTGCAGCCCACGCATGTCGTGGTCAACATCGATGAAAATGAAAAGCCGACCGTCGACCAGATCGCGGCCTTCGTGCCCGACATCATCGTCACCCATCCGGTCGCGCCGGAAGACAACCTGACGATGTATCGCCTGCTGGGCAGCGTCTTTGGTGCCGAAGCGCGCGCCGAAGCCTTGTGCGCAGCGTTGGAAGCCGAACTCGCCCTCACGCGCGAGTTGGGGTCAGCGCTCGCCGCCAAAGGCGAACCGGACAAGCGCGTGCTGTATTGCATCTGGCAAGACCCGTGGATGACAGTGTCGCGCGACACTTATATCGCGCGCATGCTGGCGCTGGTCGGTTGGCAGCAATGGCAGGCGCCGTCGGACGCGCGTTATCCGGCGTTTCGCTGGAGCGATGACATCGCCGGCCAGATCGACGAAGTGCTGCTGTCCAGTGAGCCCTACCGCTTCACCGAGGAACATGCCGATGCGCTCGAGCGCCAGCTCGGCAAGCCGGTGCGGGTGGTCGATGGCGAGATGCTGTCCTGGTACGGTAGCCGAGCGATCGCGGGACTGCGCTACCTGCGCGATCTGGCAATCGACTGAAGTCGGTCAATCACGCGTGAGCGCTGCTCTTGCCGTGCGCACGAAACGCAGCACGCCGTCGTCACCTTCCTCGCGTGTCAGTTCACCCGCATACCAGAGCCGGTGCAGGTGCGCGAGCGCCTCGCCCATCGCAAAGGTCAGCTGATGCGTGTCGAGCTCGCGGCGGAACATGATGGGTACGATGTCGGCCGCCGATTGCGGCGTCGCGCAGGCCACCCGCACTTCCTCCAGCCGTTCGGCGTGGTGCGCTTGCAGCTGCGCGATGCGCTTGTGCAGGCCGCGGAACGGCTTGCCGTGCGACGGCAGCACCAGCGTGTCTTCCGGCAGCGGCAGGAATTTTTCCAGCGAGCTCAGGTATTGCCCGACGGCGTCGGCTTCCGGTTCGATCGCGAACACCGAGGTATTGGTCGAGATGCGCGGCAACACCATGTCACCCGAGATCAGGATGCCGAGTTCTGCGCAGTACAGCGCCGCATGTTCGGGCGAGTGGCCGGTTCCGGTGATCACTTGCCATGCGCGGCCGCCGATCAGCACCGGCCGGCCTTCTTCCAGCCGCAGGAAATGCTCGGGAACTTTGGGCACCAGCGTCGTGTAATACGACTTGCGCCCTTCGAGCTGGGCCAGCCGCTCCGGCGCAGTCAGGCCGTGACGGCGGAAGTGCGGCACCATCGCCGGCCCATCCGCGCCCGGCAGACTGGCGGCCATCATGCGTGCAAAGCCGTATTCGCCGACCGTCATCATCAGCGGCGCGTTCCAGCGCTCGCACAGCCAGGCCGACAGGCCCACATGGTCCGGGTGGCAGTGGGTGACGATCACGCGCGTCACCGGCTTGCCCTGCAATTCGTGCGCGAACACGTGCTCCCAGGCGGCGCGCGTGTCATCGGTCGTAATGCCGCAATCGACCACGGTCCAGCCATCGCCATCGTCCAGCAGCCACAGGTTGATGTGGTTCAGCGCGAACGGCAGGCCCATGCGCAGCCAGCGCACGCCCGTTGCCAATTCGATAGTGTTGCCGGTGCCGGGCAGGATTTCGCCCAGCGGGTAGTGAAGCTCGGATTCCTGGGGATTCATGCGGCTTTACCTTGATGGTTCTGGTCTGCACACCGTCTGCGCGGCGACTGCTGCGGGGCGGGGTTTGCATTTGCCGTCGCCCCGCCTACAATAGCCACCTAATTGACGTTTACGTAAACGTCCATTCTACAGGGCCCGGGCGGGCACTGCCGGCGGCGGCTGAAGCCGGCCCGGTCGGTTCGCCGCTGGCTCGGGCACGGAGACCATGGCGACCTACACCATCACCGAATTGGCGCGCGAGTTCGACATCACCCCCCGCGCGATCCGTTTCTATGAAGACCAGGGGCTGATCAGCCCGCGTCGCGAAGGTACCGGCGGCCGCACACGCGTCTATGGCGCGCGTGACCGCACGCGGCTCAAACTAACGCTGCGCGGCAAGCGCCTGGGCCTGACGCTGTCAGAGATCAAGGACCTGGTCGACATGTACGAGTCGCCCAAGGATTCCACCGCGCAGCTCAACAGCTTCCTTGCAGTCCTCGCTCGTCACCGCGAAGCGCTCGAGCAGCAGCGCGAAGACATCGAGGTCACGCTGGAAGAGATCACGGCACACGAAGAACAGTGCCGCAGCATGCTGCAAGAATCAAAATCCCAATCCAAGAAAAGCAGTGCGTCGCCCCGGCGCGCTGCCTGATCGCCCGCGGCAAGAAAAGTCACGCGCCGCCTGTGCCTGCGGGCGGCCGGAGTAGAGCGACACAACACCAACAACAAGCAAGACGCAGACACTGGAGACCACGATGATCGACCTGCCCGGACTCACCTTCAACCATGGCGAGGACATTGACGCGTTGCGCGACGCCGTGCGCCAGTTCGCAGAGAGCGAGATCGCGCCACGGGCAGCCGAGATCGATCGCACCGATCAGTTCCCGATGGACCTGTGGCGCAAGATGGGCGACCTGGGCCTGCACGGCATCACCGTGCCCGAGGCTTATGGCGGCAGCGACCTCGGCTACCTCGCGCACATCATCGCGATGGAAGAGATTTCGCGCGCGTCGGCCTCGGTCGGCCTGTCATATGGCGCGCACTCCAACCTGTGCGTGAACCAGATCCGTCGCAACGGCAGCGAAGAACAAAAGCAGAAATACCTGCCCAAGCTCATCAGCGGCGAGCACGTCGGCGCGCTCGCGATGTCGGAACCCAACGCCGGTTCCGATGTCGTCAGCATGAAGCTGCGCGCCGATTTCAAGGGTGATCGCTGGGTGCTCAACGGCAGCAAGATGTGGATCACCAATGGCCCCGATGCCGATGTGCTGGTGGTCTACGCAAAGAACGATATCGAAGCCGGCCCGCGCGGCATGACCGCCTTCCTGATCGAGAAGGGCTTCAAGGGCTACTCGATCGCCCAAAAACTCGACAAGCTCGGCATGCGCGGCTCTCATACCGGCGAGCTGGTCTTCCGGGATTGCGAAGTGCCTGCCGAGAACGTGCTTGGCGGCCTCGGCCGTGGCGTCAACGTGCTGATGTCAGGCCTCGACTTCGAGCGCACCGTGCTGTCCGGCGGCCCGCTGGGCATCATGCAGGCCTGCATGGATGTGGTCGTGCCCTATGTGCACGAGCGCAAGCAATTCGGCCAGCCGATCGGCGAGTTCCAGCTCATGCAGGGCAAGATCGCCGACATGTATTCGACCATGATGGCTTGCAAGGCCTATGTGTATGCCGTCGGCCAGGCCTGCGACCGTGCGAAATCGCCCGAGCAGGTACGCGCGCTGCGCAAGGATGCGGCCGGCGCCATCCTGTATTCCGCCGAGAAGGCGACCTGGATGGCCGGTGAGGCGATACAGACGCTGGGCGGCAACGGCTACATCAATGAATATGCCCCGGGCCGTCTGTGGCGCGATGCCAAGCTGTATGAGATCGGCGCCGGCACCAGTGAGATCCGACGCATGCTGATCGGCCGCGAACTGTTCGCCGAGACGGCCTGAGCTTTACAGGAAACCTATGCAGCACTTCCCGAAACTGCTGTCGTCCCAGATCGCGTTCGACATCGCGCGCGTGATCATGGACGGCTTCGACAAGCACTACCGGCTGTTCCGCCAGTCGAGTCAGGCCGCGCGCCGCCACTTCGAAAATGCCACCTGGAAGCAGGCGCAGGCCGAGGCGCGCGAACGTATCGCCTTCTATGACCGACGCGTACAGGAATGCGTGCAGGCACTGGAGGATGAATACGACGAGGCCGAGCTGACCGACACCGTATGGCGTGAAGTGAAGCTGCATTACATCGGCATGCTGACTGAGCACCGCCAGCCGGAGCTGGCGGAGACTTTCTTCAACTCGGTCTGCTGCAACATCCTGCATCGCACCTATTTCAACAACGATTTCATCTTCGTCTGGCCAACCATCTCGACCGAGTACATCGAGCCGCGCGAAGGGGTGCCGGCCTATCGCGTGTATTACCCGAGCCGTGACGGCTTGCGCAGCGCGCTGCGCCGCGTGATCACCAACTTCCAGTTCAAGGGCGAGTTTGCCGACCTCGAGCGCGATGTGGCGCTGGTCGAGGCACGGCTGCACCTGCTGCTCGGCGGCCATGCGCCGGAAGCGAACCACCAGATCCAGGTGCTGTCCAGTCCTTTCATGCGCAACAAGGGCGCGTACATCATCGGCCGCCTGATCAACGGCAACCAGATGCATGGCTTCGTGATCCCGGTGCTGCACAATCGCAGCGGCGAGATGTACCTCGATACGGTACTGACCGACACCAGCCAGCTGACCTTGCTGTTCTCGTTCACGCGTGCCTATTTCATGGTCGACATGGAAGTGCCGTCGGCTTACGTGAAATTCCTTCGCACCATCCTGCCCAACAAGCCGCGCAGCGAGATCTACACGGTGCTGGGCTTGCACAAGCAAGGCAAGGCCGCGTTCTATCGCGACTTCCTGCACCACCTGGCCAATTCGTCAGACAACTTCGCGATCGCGCCCGGCATTCGCGGGCTGGTGATGGTGGTGTTCGCGCTGCCGTCCTTCCCGTACGTGTTCAAGGTCATCAAGGATCATTTCCCGGCGCCGAAAGAAACCACGCCCGAGCTGGTGAAAGAAAAATACCTGCTGGTCAAATACCACGACCGCGTTGGCCGCATGGCCGATACGCTCGAGTATTCGAAGGTCGCCTTCCCGCGTTCGCGCTTTTCCGATGAGTTGCTGGCCGAGTTGAAGGAAGTCGCGCCATCGCTGATCGAAGAAGATCGCGACCAGGTGATCGTCAAGCACCTGTACATCGAGCGCCGCATGACGCCACTGAACATCTGGCTGACCGACGCCGAGAAAGCGGGCGACGAGCAAAAGCTCGAGCATGGTGTGCGCGAGTACGGCAATGCGATCAAGGACCTGGTAGCCGCCAACATCTTCCCCGGTGACATGCTGTACAAGAACTTCGGCGTCACGCGACAGGGACGGGTCGTGTTCTACGACTACGACGAGATCGAATACATCACCGATTGCAATTTCCGCGACATCCCGGCGCCGCGCAATGAAGAAGACGAGATGGCCAGCGAGCCCTGGTATCACATCGCGAAGAACGATGTGTTCCCCGAACAGTTCAGCGTCTTCTTGCTCGGCAATCCGAAAGTCCGGCAGTACTTCATGAAGCATCACGCCGAACTGCTGACCGCCGAATACTGGCAACAGCGCAAGCAGAGCATCGTCGACGGACAGGTGCCCGATACCTTCCCGTACCCGCAAGAGATACGTTTCATCCACCAGAACGGCGCAGAACCGGCAGTGCCATCAGCGCCGGTCGCGCCGGCAGCGAAAGCGGCCTGATATCCGGCTGCCGGCTGACCCAGTAGAACCCGCTTCAGAACAGGAGATTGTCATGCAAGACCAGAAAGACCCCATCGTTATCGTCGGCGCAGCGCGCACCCCGATGGGTGCCTTCCAGGGCGACTTCTCGTCGCTGTCCGCGCATGAGCTCGGTGCCATCGCGATCCGTGCCGCGGTCGAGCGCGCCGGCATTTCATCGGACGTGGTCAATGACGTCATCTTCGGCAACTGCCTGATGGCAGGCCAGGGCCAGGCCCCGGCACGACAGGCGGCCATCCGCGGTGGCATCCCGGTATCGGCCGGCGCGGTCACGCTGTCCAAGATGTGCGGCTCGGCGATGCAAGCCACCATTTACGGCGTTGATTCGCTGCTGGCCGGCACCAACGATGTCGTGATCACCGGCGGCATGGAGTCGATGACCAACGCGCCTTACCTGATCCCGAAGGCGCGCGGCGGCTACCGCATCGGCCACGGCATGATGTACGACCACATGATGCTCGACGGTCTCGAAGATGCGTATGACAAGGGCCGCTCGATGGGCACCTTTGCCGAAGAATGTGCGGCCACCTACCAGTTCACGCGCGAGGCGCAGGATGCGTATGCGATCGATTCCGTGAAGCGCGCGCAGGCTGCGACCGCCGAGGGCTCGTTCCAGTGGGAAATCGCACCGGTGACCGTGTCCGGCAAGGGGGGCGACGTCGTGATCGACAAGGATGAAGGCCCGCTGAAGGCGCGCCTCGACAAGATTGCCGCGTTGCGTCCGGCGTTCAAGAAGGACGGCACGATTACGGCAGCGTCGTCGTCGTCGATCAACGATGGCGCGGCAGCACTGGTGCTGATGCGCGCATCGACGGCGAACAAATTGGGCGCCACCCCGATCGCCAGAATCGTCGCTCACGCTCGTCATTCGCAGGCGCCGAATCTGTTCACGACGGCACCGGTCGGTTCGATCGAAAAGCTGTATGCGAAGACGGGCTGGAGCACGAAAGAAGTCGACCTGTTCGAAATCAATGAAGCCTTCGCCGCAGTCGCGATGGCCGCGATGCGCGATCACGGCATTGCGCACGACAAGATCAACATCCACGGCGGCGCCTGTGCGCTCGGCCATCCGATCGGCGCGTCCGGTGCGCGCATCATCGTCACCCTGCTCGGCGCGCTGAAGAAGACCGGCGGCAAGCGTGGTATCGCGTCGCTGTGTATCGGCGGTGGCGAAGCGACCGCGATGGCCATCGAGATGGCCTGACGCAGGAGCAAGGATGAAGACTGCCCTGATCATTGGCGCGTCGCGCGGCATCGGCCGCGAGTTCGCACGGCAGCTTCTGGCCGATGGCTGGAAAGTGCACGCGACCGCGCGCACGCAGCCGGCGCTCGACGCGCTGAAGGCCGATGGCGCGCTGCCCTTGAAGCTGGACGTGACGAAGTCCGAGTCGGTGGCCGGGCTTGCTTGGCTGCTCGATGGCGAGACGATCGACCTCGCTGTCTATGTGGCCGGCGTATTCGGTTCCGAGGCCGGTGCCGGCGAGGCGCCGGACGATGAGCTGTTCGACGCCGTCATGCAGGCGAACGTGCGTGGCGCGATGCAGGCATTGCCGCTGGTCGCGCCCTTCGTCGAAGCCGCGTGCGGCAAGTTCGCCTTCATTACCAGCGGCATGGGCAGCATCGCCGATGCACAGTCGAGCATGGGCTGGATTTATCGCGCATCGAAGGCGGCGCTGAACATGGCCGTGCATGCGGCGCGCCACGATTACCCGGGCATGACCCTCGTCACGATGAACCCGGGCTGGGTGCAGACCGACATGGGCGGCCCCGGTGCGCCGACCTCGGTGCACGACAGCGTGGCCGGCATGCGGCGCGTGATCGATGGTCTGACACCGGCCGACAGCGGCTCCTTCCAGAGTTATGACGGCCGCAAGATGGATTGGTAAGGAAGTACAAGGTCCAGGGGGGATCCAGTGAATGATACGCAACCCAAATTTGACGCAACCAAAACGAACTGACTGATGATCCTGTCCGAACAGCACCAGATGACCCGCGATGCGCTGCGCGACTTCTCGCAGCAGCAGCTCGCGCCGCACGCTGCCCAGTGGGACCGCGAGCGGCGCTTCCCGAAAGAAGCGCTGCAGCAGCTGGCCGCGCTGGGTGCTTTTGGCGTTGCGGTGCCCGAAGCGCAAGGTGGCGCAGGCCTCGACTACCTGGCGCTGGCGCTGGTGATCGAAGAAATCGCGGCCGGCGATGGCGGCACCTCGACCGTCATTTCGGTCAACAACTGCCCGGTGTGCAGCATCGCGATGAGCTATGCGAATCCCGCGCAGCAGGAACAATGGCTGAAGCCGCTGGCCGCCGGCCGCATGCTGGGCGCGTTCGCACTGACCGAGCCGCACGCCGGCAGCGATGCGTCCGCGCTGAAGACCACCGCGCGCCGCGATGGCGACCATTACGTGCTTAACGGCGTGAAGCAATTCATCACCAGCGGCAAGAATGCGGATGTCTGCATCGTGATGGCCGTCACCGACAAGGCTGCCGGCAAGCGCGGCATCAGCGCGTTCTGGGTGCCGACCAACTCCCCGGGCTATGTCGTTGCGCGCATCGAAGACAAGCTCGGCCAGCATTCATCCGACACCGCGCAAATCGTTTTCGAAGACTGCCGCATACCTGCCGCCAACCTGATAGCCGACGAAGGCATGGGCTACAAGATCGCGCTGTCCGGCCTCGAAGGCGGACGCATCGGCATCGCATCGCAGGCGGTGGGCATGGCGCGTGCGGCGTTCGAAGCGGCGCTCTTGTATGCAAAAGACCGGCAGAGCTTCGACCAGCCCTTGTTCGAGCATCAGGCCGTGCAATTCAAACTGGCCGACATGGCCACGCAGATCGAAGCGGCGCGGCAAATGGTCTGGCATGCGGCGGCGATGAAAGACGCCGGCCTGCCCTGCCTGAAGGAAGCGGCGATGGCCAAGCTGTTCGCGACCGAAATGGCGGAGAAGGTTTGCAGCGATGCGATCCAGATCCACGGCGGCTACGGTTACCTGGCCGACTTCCCGGTCGAGCGCATCTACCGCGACGTGCGCGTGTGCCAGATCTATGAAGGCACCAGCGACATCCAGAAAATCCTGATCGGCCGCGCGCTGGCCTGACGCGGCAATAGCGAACGAACTCCAACCAACCTGCATTCCTGCGACCCATGGCCAAACACGACGACAAAGCCTGTCCCTGCGGCGGCAAGCTGTACGCGAGCTGCTGCCTGCCTTTTCATTCGGGTGCGGCCGTTGCCGACACGCCGGAAAAGCTGATGCGCGCGCGCTATAGCGCGTATGTGACGCTGGACGAGGAATACCTGGCGGCGACCTGGCATCCATCGACCCGGCCGGAAGAGGCCGTCACCGATTTGTTCGTCAAATGGCTGGGGCTGGAAGTGAAGGCCAGCAAGCAGGACGGCGACAAGGCCACCGTGCATTTCGTCGCGCGTTGCCGTGAAGGCGGACGCGGACGACGGATGGAAGAGATCAGCAACTTCGTGCGCGAAGACGGGCTCTGGTTCTATGTCGATGGCGACTTCATCGACAAGCGCGGCAGCGGCGGCGACCACGATCATGGCCACGGCCATGTGCACGGACCGAACTGCAACCATGACCATGACCACGATAACTAAAACAACGTTCAGGGAGACCCATGCCTGTCATCGAATCGAAGATCAACACCCGTTCGCCCGAATTTGCCGCCAATGCCGCGGCCATGCAGGCGCTGGTCGACGACTTGCAGGCGCATTGCGAGCGCATCGCGCAGGGCGGCGGTGAGGCCGCACGACAGAAGCATGTGGCGCGCGGCAAGCTGCTGCCGCGCGAGCGCGTCAATCAGTTGCTCGATCCGGGCACGCCTTTCCTCGAATTCTCGCAACTGGCGGCCTACGACATGTACGACAATGCCGCACCGGCGGCCGGCATCATTACCGGCATCGGCCGCGTGAAGGGGCAGGAGTGCGTGATCGTGTGCAATGACGCGACGGTCAAGGGCGGCACCTACTACCCGATGACAGCCAAGAAGCATTTGCGCGCGCAAGAGATCGCGCAACAGAATGCGCTGCCTTGCATCTACCTCGTGGACTCCGGTGGCGCCAACCTGCCGAACCAGGATGAGGTCTTCCCCGATCGCGATCATTTCGGACGCATCTTCTTCAATCAGGCCAACATGTCCGCACAGGGCATACCGCAAATCGCCGTCGTGATGGGCTCCTGTACCGCCGGCGGCGCCTATGTGCCGGCCATGAGCGATGAGTCCATCATCGTGAAAGAGCAGGGCACGATCTTCCTCGGCGGGCCGCCGCTGGTGAAGGCCGCCACCGGTGAAGTGGTGAGTGCCGAAGACCTCGGCGGCGGTGACGTGCACACGCGCCTGTCCGGCGTGGTCGACCATCTGGCACAGGACGACACGCATGCGCTGGCGATTGCGCGCAGCATCGTCGGCAACCTGAATCGCCGCAAGCCGCAGCCGCTGGCCTTGCGCGAGCCGGTTGCGCCGAAATACGATGCGCGTGAAATCTATGGCCTGATCCCGACCGACACCCGCAAGCCCTGGGATGTGCGCGAACTGATTGCGCGCCTGGTCGATGGTAGCGAGTTCGATGAATTCAAGGCGCGTTTCGGCAATACGCTGGTGTGCGGTTTCGCGCACCTGCACGGCATGCCGGTCGGCATCATCGCCAACAACGGCATCCTTTTCTCCGAATCGGCGGTCAAGGGTGCGCACTTCATCGAACTGTGCTGCCAGCGCAAGATTCCGCTGATCTTCCTGCAGAACATCACCGGTTTCATGGTCGGCCGCAAGTACGAAAATGAAGGCATTGCGCGCCACGGCGCGAAGATGGTGACGGCCGTCGCCACCGCCGCCGTGCCGAAGTTCACCGTGATCATCGGCGGCAGCTTCGGCGCAGGCAACTACGGCATGTGCGGCCGCGCGTATTCGCCGCGCATGTTGTGGATGTGGCCCAATGCGCGCATCTCGGTGATGGGCGGCGAACAGGCAGCCAGCGTGCTGGCCACTGTCAAGCGCGACGGCATCGAAAGCAAGGGCGGCAGCTGGAGCGCCGACGAAGAAGAGGCCTTCAAGGCGCCAATTCGCCAGCAGTATGAGGCACAAGGCCATCCGTACTACGCCAGCGCGCGATTGTGGGATGACGGCGTGATCGATCCTGCCGACACGCGTCGCGTGCTGGCGCTCGGTCTGTCGGCGGCATTGAATGCGCCGATCCCGGAAACGAAGTTCGGCGTGTTCCGCATGTAAGGCATCGCCGCCAGCGATGGTCAGGGAAGCGCCGATGGATTTGAACAATGAAGCGAGCAGTGAACAGTATCAATGAAGAGCAGCAATGAATGACATCAAGCCTGCCGGCGACTGGGTGGCGCGCAGCCTCGCCAGCGTCTGGCATCCGTGCACCCAGATGCAGCACCATGAGACGCTGCCGCTGGTCGCGCTCAGCCACGGCAAGGGCGTGTGGTTGTACGACCATCAGGGGCAGCGCTATCTCGATGCAGTCAGCTCGTGGTGGGTGAACCTGTTCGGCCATGCGAACCCGCGCATCAACGCCGAGCTGAAAGACCAGCTCGACAAACTCGAGCATGCGATGCTGGCTGGCTTCACGCATGAACCGGTGGTGCAGCTGTCCGAGCAGCTGGCGGCGCGCACCGGGCAGGCACTCGGCCATTGCTTCTTTGCGTCCGATGGTGCGTCCGCCGTCGAGATCGCGCTGAAGATGAGCTTTCATTACTGGCGCAACCATGGCCGCAGCGACAAGCAGGAATTCGTCTGCCTGGCCGGCAGCTACCATGGCGAGACGGTCGGTGCGCTCGGCGTCACCGACGTGCCGATCTTCACTGAAGCGTATGGCGGTATGTATCGCCGTGCACATGTGGTGAGGTCGCCCGCGGGTTCCGCACCGACGCTCGCTGCTGCGGCAGGCAGTGACATCGATGCAGTACGGGCCAAGAC
>JACCDY010683175.1_pt1 | contig 51208 bp, 25 predicted proteins | sample 7446391 | NCBI WGS metagenome assembly JACCDY01 (sample SAMN15323451, study PRJNA562643) | freshwater metagenome | isolation source: river surface water | place: USA:Blue River Watershed | collected 2017-08-18
AAAAGAAAAAGGCATCGACCGGGACAAGGTCGTGGCCGCCCTCGAATTCGCCTTCATCTCGGCCTACCGCAAGATGGTTCCCGGCGCGGATGCCATCGAAACCCTGCGTGCCGACATCGACCTCAAGAAGGGCGAAACCCGGATCTTCGCCTCCCTTGCCGTGGTCAGCGACGAGGAATACTCGGACAAATTCAACCAGGTCCCGCTTTCCACCGCCTCGAAGAAGAAGCCCGACGCCCAACCCGGCGACACGCTCGACTTCAACGTCACACCGAAGGACTTCGGCCGCATCGCCGTGCAGACGGCCAAGCAGACGATGATGCAGCGCCTGCGCCAGGCCGAAAAAGAGATGATCTACGAAGAGTTCAAGGACCGCGCCGGCGACATCGTTTCCGGCACCGTGCGTCGCTTCGAACGCAATGACGTGATGATCGACCTCGGCAAGTTCGAAGGCATCATGCCCAACCGCGAACGCGTCCAAGGCGAGGACTACAACATCGGCGACCGCATCCGCTGCTACGTGCTCGCCGTCGAGAACGAAGGCCGCGGACCGGAAATCATCCTGTCGCGCAGCCACCCGAATTTCGTCCGCCGCCTGTTCGAGGCGGAAGTCAATGAGATCGCCGACCGCACCGTCGAGATCCGCGGCATCGCCCGTGAAGCGGGATTCCGCACCAAGGTCGCCGTGTGGAGCGCCGACACCAAAGTGGACCCGGTCGGCGCCTGCGTCGGCATGCGCGGCGCCCGCGTGAAAAACATCGTCCGCGAACTCAACAACGAGAAAGTCGATATCATCCGCTGGAGCGAAGACCCGGCCGAATTCGTCCGCGAAGCACTCAAACCCGCCGAACTGCTGTCGATCAACGTCGACACCGAGAACCGCGTCGTCCATGTCACCGTCAATGAAGCCGACCTCAGCAAGGCGATCGGCCGCAAGGGCCAGAACGCCCGCCTGTCGTCGCGCCTGATGGGCTGGGACGTGCAGGTCCGCAAGGATGAAACCAAGGAGGAGCAGTTCAAGGAGAAGCTCGGCGGCGCCGCCCACTCGCTCGGCGAACAACTCGGGATTTCGGACGAACAGGCGGAAAAACTCACGCTGGCCGGTGGTATCGCACCGGAATACATCGTCGGCATGTCCGCCGACGACATCGCCGGCATCCTCGAGATTTCTCTCGGCGAAGCCCAACCGATCCTCTCCCGCGCCCGCGCACTCGCCGGCGTCCCCGATGAGCCGGCTGCTGAAGAGGCGGCAAACGACGACTCGACCCAAAGCGAGACCGTCACCAGCAACGAATAAACCCATCCGGAACCACCCACTCCCTTCCCCGACGACTGATTTCCACTCCCAGATTCCGAATGCCTGACAAACGCGACCCATCACCTGAAAACGAAAACGAGGTCCTCGACCTGATCGATGGACCCAAAAAGCTTTCGCGTCGTGAGCGTCAGCGGATCCAAGCCGAGGCCGCTGTCCCGCAGCCCAGCAAACTGGAGATCGCCAAGAAGGAAGCACTCGATCTGTTCTCCGACGAGAAACCGAAGAAGCGCAAGCCGACGACCGCCGCGCCGAAATCCGGCCTCGGTGCCATCTCGAAAGTGCTCGAAAAAGAGGACCCGGAAATGGTCCCGATCACCACGCCGGTCGCCGCTGCCCCGGTCGCTGCCACTCCCGTGGAAGAAGTCGATGCGGAGGACTCGAAGCTGATCGTCATCAAACCGCCGATCCTGGTCCCCGAACTCGCCGCACGCCTCGGCCTCAAGCCGTTCAACGTGATGGCCGACCTGATCAAGCTCGGTGTCTTCCCCGCCCCGAACCAGCCGCTTGAGCCCGATGTGGCCGCCAAGGTTTGCGAACTGCATGGCTTCACCTTCGAGCGCGAGAAACGCGACAAGGATAAGGGCTTCCACAAGGTCGAGGAAGTCATCGCGGAACCCGAAGCCCCGGCCGAGGAACCCGAAGACCAACTGCGTCCGCGCCCGCCGATCGTCACGATCATGGGCCACGTCGACCACGGCAAGACGTCGATCCTCGACTACTTCCGCAAATCGAAGGTGGTCGCCGGCGAAGCCGGTGGCATCACCCAGCACATCGGCGCCTACCAGGTGATCCACGAGGACAAGGAGATCACCTTCCTCGACACCCCGGGCCACGCGATCTTCTCCGACATGCGCGCCCGCGGCGCCGACACCACCGACATCGTCGTGCTGGTGGTCGCCGCCAACGACGGCATCAAACCGCAAACGATCGAAGCGATCAAACACGCGAAGAAGGCGGAAAAAACGATCATCGTCGCCATCAACAAGTGCGACCTCCCCGCAGCCAACGTCGACATGGTGAAATCCCAACTCGCCGAACAAGGGCTGCAGACGACCGACTTCGGTGGCGACACCGAATTCGCCGAAGTCTCCGCCCTCAAGGGCACCGGCATGAGCGACCTGCTCGGCCTCATCTCGCTGCAGGCGGATGTGCTCGAACTCAACGCCAACCCGAAAGCCACCACCCGCGCCGCCGTCATCGAGGCGCGCGTCGTCCCCGGCCGCGGCACCACCGCCACCGTCATCGTCGAATCCGGCACCCTCAAGGTGGGCATGCCCTTCATTTGCGGTCCCTACTCCGGCAAAGTGCGCTCGCTCATCAACGACCGCGGCGAAAGCGTCAAGTCGGCCCACCCCGGCATGCCGGTCGAAATCATCGGCTTCGAACAACTCCCCAACGTCGGTGACCACCTCACCGAAATGAAGACCGAGCGCGAGGCCAAGACTCTCGCCGCCGAACGCCAGGAAAAGGAACGCCTCGAGCGCCTCAAACCGCAGCACCGCAACCGCTTGGAGGACCTCTACTCGATGGTCACCGATGGCGGCGGCAAGAACCAGCTCAAGCTGATCCTCAAGTGCGACGTCCAAGGATCCGTCGAAGCGATCAAGAAAGCAGTGCTGGCGATCGAATCCGACAAAGTCGAGTGCCTCTTCATCACCGCGGCCGCCGGCCCGGTCACCGAGTCCGACGTCACCTACGCCGACTCCGCCGATGCCATCATCATCGGATTCAACGTCAAGGTCGAAGCCAAGGCGGTCAAAGCCGCCAAGTCCGCCGGCGTCGAAGTGAAACTCTACTCGGTCGTTTACGAACTGATCGACCAGGTGCGCGAAGCGATGCTCGGCCTGCTCGAGCCGCTCACCCGCGAAACCGTCATCGGCCATGCCGAAGTCCGCCAGGTGTTCAAGCTGTCCCGCGGCCGCGCCGCCGGCTCGTTCGTCAGCGACGGCAAGATCCACCGCAAGGCACACGCCCGCGTCATCCGCGAAGGCGTCCCGGTCTTCGACGGCAAGATGTCCACCCTCCGCCGCTTCCAGGAAGAGGTCGAGGAAGTCCGCACCAACTTCGAATGCGGTATCCGCCTCGGCGAATTCAACGAGTATCAGGAAGGCGACATCATCGAGTGCTACACCCTCGAGAAGGTGAAGCAGGAGCTGTGAAGAGACAGAAGACCTGGAGACAGAAGACAAAAGACATGAAAGTCTTCACTCCACGCGTCAACAATCCTTCACCTCTTTTCTAGCGTCTTCTGTCTCCAAGTCTTCAATCTCTTTCCCCATGTCCCGCCGTCTTGACCGAGTGAACGAACTGCTCCGCCGCGAAATCGGCAGTGTGGTCGCCAAGGATTACGAGTGGAACGGCAAGCTGGTGACCATCAGTGCCGTCGAGATCACCCAGGACCTCAAGGAAGGCAAGGTATGGACCAGCGTGCTCGGCGGCGACTCGAAGCCGGTCATCGAAAAACTCAACCGCGACCACGGCACGATCCAATCGAAGGTGATGAAGCGCGTGGTGCTCAAGTCCACCCCCGTCCTTCGCTTCGTCTGCGACAGCTCCGCCCAACGCGGCGTCGACATCGTCAACCTGCTCCAGGAAGTCGACAAGCTTCCCAAGGCCCCGGTGACGGATGAGGAAGAAGAAAATTCGTAACCCTCAATGTAGGCGTCCCACGGCCGCGAGATAAGAGCGCGAATCCGTGAAGAAGAGAACCACGGATGGACGCGGATGGACGCGGATGATGATCCGGTCGTGAGAATGATTCTCTAAGCGACAGGATTGATTCCAACGCAACCAACCCATCTCATCTTCAACTTCGACACTGTGATTTATCCTCAGTGTTCATCCTCAGTCATCACCATCCGCGTCCATCCGCGTCCATCCGTGGTTTCATTTCTGTTTCCATCAACACCCCAAAAAACCCTCCGTGACCTCCGTTTTCTCCGTCCCTCCGTGGTAAAACAAAGCCGACAGCACCCCACACGTTCCATCCCCCTCCGGTCTTCTGCAGCCAGCGACGGTCATAGACCGCCGCTACAAGATGATTGGATTTGCGCAGTGCCGCAACAGGCCCTAGCCTCTGGCCAGAGCCATGCCCGACAAACCATTCATCTACCAGGACCCCTTCCCGCTCGGCCCCGACACGACCGAATACGAATGCCTGACGACCGAACACGTCTCGGTCGGTGAATTCGAAGGCAAACCCATCCTCAAGGTGGCTCCGGAAGGGCTCACGCTCTTGTCCGCCGAAGCGATCAAGGCGATCAACTTCATGCTGCGGCCGTCCCACCTGCAGCAGGTGGCCGCCATCCTCGACGACCCGGAAGCATCGGACAACGACCGCATGGTCGCCCTGATGATGCTCAAGAATGCGGAAATCGCCGCCAACGGCATCCTGCCCTTCTGCCAGGACACCGGCACCGCCACCATCATCGGCAAAAAAGGCCAACAGGTGTGGACCGGCGTGGATGACGCCGAGTTCCTCTCCAAAGGCATCTACGACACCTACATCAAGGAGAACCTGCGCTACTCGCAGACCGCACCGCTGTCGATGTATGAGGAGGTCAACACCAAGACCAACCTCCCGGCGCAGATCGACCTCTACGCAACCGAAGGCGATGCCTACAAGTTCCTGTTCGTGACCAAGGGTGGCGGATCGGCCAACAAGACCTTCCTCTATCAGGAGACCAAGGCACTGCTGAATCCGAAACGCCTGAAAGAGTTCTGCCTGGAAAAACTCAAGTCGCTCGGCACCGCGGCCTGCCCGCCCTATCACCTTGCGTTTGTCATTGGCGGCACTTCCGCCGAAAACAACCTCAAGACGGTCAAGATGGCGACGACCCGCTATTACGACGCCCTACCGACCAGCGGCAACGAACACGGACAAGCGTTCCGCGACCTGGAACTGGAAGCGGAATTGCTGCAACTCGCCCGTGAAGCCGGCATCGGCGCCCAATTCGGCGGCAAGTATTTCGCGCTCGACGTGCGGGTCATCCGCCTGCCGCGCCACGGCGCGTCCTGCCCGGTCGGGCTCGGCGTCTCGTGCTCGGCCGACCGCCAGGCCAAGGCCAAGATCACCAAGGACGGCATCTTCATCGAGAAACTCGAAAAGAACCCCGGCCGCTTCATCCCGGAACAATACAAGGACTGGAAGTTCAAGGGCGTGTCGATCGATCTCGATCAAGGGATGGAGAAAACCCTCGAAACCCTGAACAAGTATCCGGTCACCACCGCGCTCTCACTCAACGGCACCATCATCGTCGCCCGCGACAGCGCGCACGCGAAACTGAAAGAGATCCTCGAACAGGAAGGCGACCTGCCCGACTACTTCAAGAAATACCCGGTGTATTACGCCGGCCCGGCGAAAACGCCTGCAGGCATGCCGTCCGGCTCCTTCGGCCCGACGACCGCCGGCCGCATGGACAGCTATGTCGACCTCTTCCAAGCTCACGGCGGGTCGATGGTCATGCTGGCCAAAGGCAACCGCTCGCAACAAGTGACCGACGCCTGCAAGAAACACGGCGGCTTCTATCTCGGCTCCGCCGGCGGCCCTGCCGCCCTGCTCGCCAAGGACCATATCAAGTCCCAGGAAGTCGTCGCCTTCCCCGAACTCGGCATGGAAGCCGTATGGAAGATCACCGTCGAAAACTTCCCCGCCTTCATCCTCGTCGACAACAAAGGCAACGACTTCTTCACCAGCATCAACCAATGCCCGGTGTGCAAGTGAATGGAAAGCGATTGATCAAGCCGCAGTGACCGTAGGCGCATTCTCCATCACCGGTAGGGACGAGCGTCTTGTCGCGCCGTCTTGTCGCGCCGTAGCGAAGCGAAGGCGGAAGCCTTGGCGAAGGCGGAGCCCGCTCGTCCGACGATTCCGCCGTAAGGCGGTGGAAGGTCAGGTGGCGGTAAGCGGTAAGCGGTAAGCGGTAAGCGGTAAGCGGTAAGCGGTAAGCGGTAAGTGGCAAGTGGTAAGTGGTAAGAGGTAAGAGGTCAGAGGTCAGAGGTTGGCAGAAGTGGCGAAACGACTTACCTGCCTCTCCGGTCTTCTGTCTTCTGTCTCCAAGTCTTCTGTCTTGAACCTTAACCCTGCCCCCTCTTCCACCCCATCATCGAGCGGACTCATGACGCCAAGGCCGTGCGCATGAATGGCCACATGCAAATAGATTTCGGTGGTGGAAATGTCCTCGTGGCCGAGCAGATCCTGGATCGTGCGCAGATCGGTGCCGCTTTCCAACAGGTGGGTGGCAAAGCTGTGGCGCAGCGCATGGCTGGTGACCCGCTTTTCGATACCGGCCTCATGGGCAGCCTGACTGATCGCCTCGTTGTAAACCTTTGGGTGCAGGTGGTGACGGCGTTGGATGCCGCATTCGGGATCGGTCGAAACCTGGCGAGCGGGAAACAGCCAGAACCACTCGAAACTTTCCGCCGCCTTCCGGAATTTCCGCGCCAGTGCGCCGGGGATGTGAACGCCAGCCAGCCCCGCCCGGCGGTCTTCTTCCCAGAGAGCGCGCGCTTGTTCGATCTGAGCAGCGAGCGCCTCCTGTAAGCGCTTGGGCAGCACCGTCATGCGGTCCTTGTCGCCTTTGCCCTGCCGCACCGTCAGTGTGCCGCGCTCCAGATCCACATCCTTGATGCGCAGGCGCACGACTTCCGACAAGCGCAGGCCCGCACCATACTGGACGCGTGCCGGCAAGGCGTGGCGCGGGTGCTGCGCATCCAGTTGGGCCAGCAGGCGGCCGGTCTCTGGCTTCGAAAGCACCACCGGCACCCGCGTGCCGGTCTGGCGCAGCTTCACCCCGAATACCGGATCCTCGATACCGCAGACCTGCTTGAAGAAAAAGGCCAGCGCATTGAGCGCCTGTTTTTGAGTCGAGTAGGCGCAGTCCTCGTCACGGACCACTGAGGTAAGAAAGCGGGTGGCGGTTTCGACCTTGATCACCGAACCTTCGTCCTTGGCAAACTCGGCGTAACGGGCGGCCCAAGCGCTGTAGCAAAGCATCGTGCGCCGGGCCAAGCCGCGGCGGGAACAGGCCGAGCGCACCGCGGCGCGCACCCGCTCCGCCAGACTGCGATGGTCCGCGCCTGCCTCTTTACAGGCCGCGAGCCAATTCAGATACCAATGGATCGCATCCCCCCATTGCTCGAGTTGCCAGTCCTGGCGCGGGCGATCCTCACGCAGAACCTCGGTTTTCCAAAAGGTTTTGGCTGAATCGCGGTCCGAATCCAGATCATGTCGAAGGCGGAAATTCTCGAACCACTCGAGGACGAGTAGAAAGCCTGCCCGATCCCGCTCCGACAAGCCCCGGAACTCCGCCAAGTCCTTGCGCCAACACCAACGCGTCGTGCTCATGGGTGATAGAAAACCACGACATGCGGGTTTGGTCAATCAAGAAATGTTCACATGAACAGCGGTTGCTTATGTGTGCTCTCACATCGGCCCTGTTATATCAGGATGGACATCTCGCGTTACGCACCCTGCGATACAGCGGGGTGATATACACACCTCAATCGTTGTAAATCCTTGATGGTGAATACAATTCTGCTAGCCTGACGCCATCAGGGATCGCGTGATATCACACCACGACATCCTACGAATAAATACTGTTCGCCAATAAATTAATTTCTACCAATGCCAGTTTACACATCGAGATCACAGGGCGGAGATGCGTACGACCAGCGAGACTTTTACCGCGAGATGGCGGCGACCGCTTCGTCACCAGTAATCGCGAATGGATATTTGGACATGGTAGGTCTGATTGATCGTATTAATGAAGAATTCATAACTACTCCAATCTGGCTTCTTACTTCACATCATCATTTGGTGCTTATGGACTCGCCTGACTACGATGGTGGCGATTGGCTCGTATCAGTTCGATCTATTGTCGGTCAGGAGTATTTTCTGTCATATCGGATGCCAGATCACATATGCCCATTTTCACGTTCGACCTCAGTAGAGACCTCCGCACTCGGACTTGAACAGGCCATTCAATACATAAGAATAGCCATGAAGGCCTCCGGAGGATGGACAGATAGTCCTGAACTTTACTCATAAAAAATCCAAGGCGAACAAGACGCGCCACGTAACCACTACCAGCCGTTCTCTTGAGATGTTTTCCCGTATCTACAACCTCAAACCCGTAATCGATGACCGCCGCCGCTGGTAGTGGCACGTGCGCTCTACGTTATGGTAAAATAATGAAGAAGCTGATTCCAATTCTACTAGCCTTCATGCTCGCAAGTTGCGTGTCACCCGTCTCAGTAGAATTACAAAACGAGGCCGATGGCAAGCCGGTCGCAGGTGCATTGTTGCAACGCAACAGAAAGCCAAATTGGTTTGCGAGGGCCGTCAATCCGGTCGGAGCCTTTTATCACCGATATCGGACCGTAGAGTCAGTCGTTACTGACAAAGATGGGCAAGCAGAATTCAAACGTATAGCGGAAGACGACGAGTTTTACGTAGTGATTGCAGATCGGACTACTGTGAGAGCTCAATTGGGAGGTCATTCTGTCACGTTGCGGCCATGTGAGGAATTCTATTCGGAATACCTATATCACATACGCCCTCAAGAACAATGGACCTACTCAGTAAGCAAGCCATGGTTCAACGTCGATCAGCAAAAAGCACAAGCAGAACCATAACAAGCCGCGCCGTGACAACCACTACCAGCCGTTCAGTTTCGATGTTTTACCCTGACCACAACCCTAACCCTATGATCGACGCGCGCCCTCGCTGGTAGTGGTGCACGCGCTCATCGTTCGCCAAGAAAGGCATGAAATCCGTATCCATACGAACTAGGCTCGAAGATAAGACCCTGCCCTGGATCTGTTTCGTCTTGGTAGTTTTCGGGATTCTCGTCAAGCTCATCAGCGAACTCAGCCAGCATCGTCAGTTGGATATGCCTGATTTACTTATCCAAGTCGCATTGGCCACAGGATTCTTCTATTTGATCATTCATGGAAGGCCGTCGCTATGGACGATTTCTGAGGTTTCGAGTGGGATCAGAATAGAACGGGATGGTGCTGTATTGTACGAAGGTCCTCCAAGTGGAATTAAGGTCATCGACGAAGATCGAGGTATTATGACACTCCGATCCGGTAGGGACGGCCCTTCGTTTTTGTTCCCCCGTCGCCGAGCATTTAACGAGTTCATTTCCCAGATTGCAGACCCAAAAGAATTCGGGAAGCTCAGATTCAAGAGCGAAGTGCAACAGAGTGATATCTAATTGAAGAGTTTCTCTGGAATCCTGCATCCGTAGCGGCAACGAGGCCTCATCGCCAACCGGCAAATCAACTCATCCGCAGAGACATCGCATTCCAAGCATTGCTCTTTCGCTTCTTACTGGGCACTGCGCCCTCGGCGAGGGCGCGCTACCTTAGAGCCTTTTCTCTGGTCTTCTGTCTTCTGTCTCAAAGTCTTCTGTCTTTTCTTCTCACTTTTGACCTCGTTCCACTCGGTCCAACCAGTGTGCGGACGCCTCCTCCGGCGTCCGATCAAGTGGATGTTCACGAAGCTCACTCTGGTTTGACCTCGTTCCACTCGGTCCAGCCAGTGTGCGGACGCCTCCTCCGGCGTCCGATCAAGTGGATGTTCGCGAAGCTCACTCTGGTTTGACCTCGTTCCACTCGGCACTGCCGTCTCGGCGAGACGGCGCTACCTCACTCGGCACTGCGCCCTCGGCGAGGGCGCGCTACCTCACTCCGCTTCCACCGACAAGGCATACCAGAGGTCGCGTGAGGCCTGCTCGGTTTCGACGGTATGGGCCACGAGCCGGCGCTCCCCTGCCCTGCGTGGCAATTCGATGACCATCGGCTGGGTGCCGGTCACCACCACCTTGAACGGCTGATCGGTCGCCGTCGCTTCCAAGGCGAGGAAAGCTTTGCCAAAATGGTTGTTGTTGAGGATTGTCAGCGGCTCCTTGCCCAGGACATGCCACTGTTCGCCGGAGCCGACGCCATGGGGAATCTGCATGCGCTTCATTTCCTCGCGGATCCATTGCTCGGCCGGAGCATTGCCGCGCTCGGGTGCGAGCACCTTGACCTTCACCACCAGCGCCACCGGCTGGGTGTTCGGTTTGGGTGCCACCAGCGGCTTCAGGCAATGCTGGCAACGATTCTGTTTTCCGGAACAGCCCATGCAGATCTTGAAGGATCCGCTGCTGGTCATTCCCTGGCACTCACTGCATGAGCCGATGTCCTTGGTGTAGGAACGATCGCTGCAATCGCCACACAACCCGGCGAATGCCGCCATCGGCATCGATAGGAATGCGAGCAGCAAGATGATGAGCGCCTGATACCGACGCGTGTGATGCATAGTGATCATAGCAGACACTCCTTTCGCTTGTGGTTGCCGGCGCATTAGGTGATCGAAACCATCGATCCTCAGCGGCAGTCAGAATCAAATAGCAAGATACGCGCAGTCAGTCAATCCACCATCTCGCGGCCAATGCACACGAACAAAACCTACGGCAGAAATTGAACCACAGATTACACAGATTCCACGGATTGAATCGACTGGCACTGATGATGAAGTTCACAAATGGATTCCCGAACCCATTTGATGCATTTCAAGCATCGCGTAATCCGCGCAATCTGTGTAATCTGTGGTTCAAAATACCATCCAGCTCACCACCACATTATCAGCCGGGATCAACCGGTATGGCCCGTAAGCCATACCGGTGTAACGCGATCCATATCACGAATCACGCCGCCAACCTGCGGAACGGGCGCACGGCAAGCGCACCCGCCAGCAGGCAGAGCAGGAACGGCAGCCAGGAGAAGCCGCCATCGGTGGGTTCCAGAACGATCTCCAGAGTCATCGGCGCATCGCTGTCCATCTGCACGCTGCGGCCGAAGCTCAGCACGGTGCCGCGTTCCGGCAGCGTGAGATCCAAGGCAGCCGGTGCGGGTTCCGCGGCAAGTTGCTGACCGACGATGCGATTCGCGATCGCCTTGAGGGCGGCATTCTCATCGGCGGTGTTGCCTTCGAGGAAGCTATCGAATTGTTTCGGGTCGTAGTTGTATTGGCCCAGCAGCACCGGGTTGGCATTCGCCGCTTGGGTGATCTGCGGGTTCATCTCCTGCTGTTCGGCGACATAGCGGTTGTCGAGCATCATCTTCTGACGGCGTGAGTTGAGGCCCAGCACCGCTTGTTGCGTCTTCAGGCGGCGCAGTTGGACTCTTGCGTCCTCGCTCGAGGCGGCGTCGAGGTTGCCCTTGTTGAGCACGCTGCTCAGCGCTTGGCTGGCCTTGCGTTGGTCACCTTTCTCAAGCCAGTCGTTCGCCTGGTCGAGTTGTTGGACCACCATCTGTGCCTCTTCCGCCTGCTTGGAGGCGACGAACTGCTGGTAATCCTCGACGCGGAATTCACCGTATTGTTCCTGCATCTTGAGGTCGAAGTCGCCACCGGTATCCGCGACGCGCCAGCCTTCCGGAACGAGCACGCGCCAGGTGAGGTTCTCCATCGGCACATCGAGCACCGGGCCTTCCAGTTGCTTGCCTTTGATCATCTTCGATGCATAGACGAAGCGCACCTCGCTATCCTTCTCGGTGTCCGGCGACGGGAAGACATAGAACAACCACTCGCCATCCTTGCGGACCAGCGGGGCGCCCTCGTTGTTGACGAAGACGTTGAACAACTCGGCACCCTCCGGCAGCTTGAGGCGCATGGTGCTCTTACCGACCACCTTCATGTTCAGGCTGACCGCAGTGAGCGCATTGCCACCGCTCGACATCAGGGTGGTCAGCATCCCTTGCGACACCCGCACCTTGCGCAGGTCGGCCAGGGCATGGCGCTTGATGTTGACCGGCAGCGGTCCTTCGGCATCGGCGACGCGGAAGGTCATGTTCGGCGGTTCGCCACCACCGGCTTCGCCGAGTGCCACCTGCACGGCCGTCCAGTCGCTGCGCGTCCAGCCGCGTGGCAACTCGCCGGTCTCCAACTCGAGACGGCCACCCGCGCGCAGGCTGAGGATGTAATCGACCTGCCGCACCTGCACCAGTTCGATCGGTTGGATGGAGGCGCTCGTCTCTTCATTGAGCCGTTGGTATTCGATCGCGACATTCGTGTTGCCGGCGATCCCGCGTTGGAAGCGGACTTCCCACAGGTCCTTCTTGCCCTCGACCGGCACCAGGTCGGCCACGGCTGCGCCGCTGGCACGCACGGTGGCGGCGGATTTCTCATCCAGACCGTGAATGCGGATCTGCTGTGACTTCACCGACGCGTTGTCGATACGGTACGCCACATCCAGTTTCGTGATCATCTGCCCTTCGCGGATCGTCACGTCATGGAACACGCGGGCGGTCACCCAGGCTTCCAGCTTGCGGATCGACAAGCCGAGTTTCCAGTCGCCCTGCAGCAGGCGGTAGCTCAGTGCTTCGGGTTTCACCGACGCCCGCGAGATCGAGTTGTTGAGCCCGGCCAATTCGCGCGGGTCCATCAGTGCCACATTGCGGCGCTCGACTGCACGCACGCGCAGTCCGCGCTCCGGCACGATCGTCAGCATGCCGGTTTCACGCGAGGCACCCTGCAGCTGGATTTTAGGCACATCCCACTTCTCCTGCTCACCGGTCGGACGACCGACCAAAGTCAGGCTGAACTGCTGCTTGCCCATCGTCTTGCCATTGAGGTGCAGGATCACCGTGCGCTTCACCCCTTCGACCGACTGCGTCCAGTGGCTCAGTCCACTGCCGGTGGCAGTTTCCACCTCGAGGTGGGCGGGCAGATCGAGCACCAGTTGGAACACCCCGGCGCGTGTGATCGTCACTTCGAGGTCACTGGTGACCACCAGACGATCCTCACCGAGCGAGACCAACTGCGAGGCGTGGGCGCGGAGTTCCGGAGCCACCGGATTCACCCGCAGGCTGACCGACGCCTCGCTCGCACCGTAGCGGAAGGCATGCAGCAAGAGCGCCAAGGGCTGCTTGTCGGCACCACGTGGAATCAAGCCACTACCGAAATCCTCCGGGTTCACCTTCGACAATCCGACGGGCTTCACCCCTTCCGGCTGCACTTCGTCGCCGAATGCCAGTCCGATCATACCGACTTCACCCGCGCTTTCCATGACCCGCAGCGGTTCGACTTTCAAGTCCACCGGCAGGTCGCCTGCGCTGCGCTGGGTTTCCACGGTGAAGGCAAATCCACGCATCTGCGCCGGTTCGATCTGGACGCGGAGTTCCATCGTCTCGGGATCGAAACGCCACTTGCCGACCGGTCCGCTGAGCACGTCGCTCACGGTGAATCCAACAGGCACACGCAGGATGACCGAACTCACCTGCCCTTGCGCCGGGCGGATCGACACCCGGTGGGTGCCATTGACCACGCCAGGGCCAGGGATGTAGAGGTTGGCGACTTCGGCATAGAACCGGGTTTCCTCGGCGGAAACATCGCGCTGCACGGCACGCGCCTGGATCACGGCATCGTCCACCGGACTGATCGCTAGGAAGGCACCGCTCTCTTGTTTGCCAAGGCCTTCGAGCGGTGTGATTTTCGCTGCCGCCGGGCTGAAGAACTCCCAACCGGCCTGATCCCAACGGACGGTGACATGCTGCACGGCAGCCGCGCCAGTCGGCAAGGCCCAGCCTTGGTTCGGATTGGCCAAGGGCATTTCAAAGGTCACCTTGGCCGTCAATCGGCCGGCACCACTGGTTTCGATCCAGTAGGCATTGCCATTGCCGTAGGCGGCTTTCACCACCTTCAGCCCTTCACCATCGAACTTGCTGATCACGGCAGGTTCTTTCAACAGCAGGAATCGCTCACCAGTCTCGCCACGCACGGCGATGTCGATCGTGCCATACAGGCGTTGCTCCTTGATCTGCCATTGCTGGACGATCGATTCGGCGGCACGGATCTCCGTGGACGATGCCGCCTCCGACTGCCCGGGCATGAGACCGAAGCACAGCGCCATCACTGCAGCCGCAGCGGCCGCTTTCGGTTTACGCCAGGCGCTGATCGTCTTGATCAACATCGGGATCCACCAGAAGCCACCGATCAAGGCCAGCACCAGCAGGAACAACGATACACCACCGTGAATCGACAGGAACGAGGCGGTCACTGCGATCAGACCGACGCCATGCATCCAGCGGTCGCGCTTCATCCATCCCCAGACGCTGATGGCGACACCGGCGATGAAACCGAGCCACACACCGAAGCCGGTGTTCGCCTGCCACTCGGGCAGGTTGCCGATCTCGACGGTGATCGCTTGTCCGGCACCGACGACCGGCGCGGCATATTCCAGCGTATTCTCGTAATAGTAGGTCGTCACCGTGAGCGCGGCGATCAAGGCACAGAGCAGGAAGCCAAAGCCCGTGACCAAGGCGATGATCGCCCGCACCTTGTACTCGGGATCACCGGCAAAAATCATCGTCGCCAGTCCGAGCACCAGCAGGGCGATCACCAGCGCTTGATTGTCGGCGAGCCATTCCCAACCGGTCGGTGTCATCACCGGACGGACCAGGCTGGCGGAACCACCACGCGGCACCAACTTGCGACCTTCGTCGCCGGTCACCGTCCATTCACCGACGACCACCGGGACATCGAACACCGGTGCCGACAAGGACGGGCTGGTCTCGCTGTCCGACTGCGCACCGAAGCGCAGGGCGACCTCGATCGATTTGTTGGGATCGATGTCCTTCGACAGCGGGATCAGGGTGATCTCTCCGTCGGCGCGGGCATTGACCGCCTCTCCATTCACCTTTGCCTCCCACAGGATGGCGGTGGCGGGCAATTGCAATCGCAGCACGCTGCGGCCACGGGTTTTCACGAAGGCCCTGCAATCGGTCACCCATTGGCCATCGCGGGAAACATGGGTATTGAGCTTTTGGAAATCGACGACCTGTTCGGATGTCTCACCGGGTTCGAACCACTCGATGTCGAGCGAGATCTCGAAGTCGCGTGCGGTGTATTGCCAGGCCTCCAAGGTCGGCGCCGTGCTGAGCAGGCGGAATTCCGTCGGGATTTCACTCGAGTCGATCTTGAGCAGCGAGCCTTTGATGGTCGGCGTGTGGTTCACCTGCAGCGGACTGACGACCTGCACGATCCCCCGCTCGCTCTGCACTCCAAGCGGCTGCACGGCACCCGGGGCGATGGTACCACCACGCGAATTCATCGGTTGTTCGAAAGTCAGCAGCACCGTGCCTGCACCGAGCACCGGACGCGACAAGGGAACGATCACCTCGTTGCCCGCGCGGCGCCAGTCGTGGCCGACGTTCTGGCCGGTGACATCGACGTTGCCGATTCCCTCCGGCACCGAGATCCGCCATTCGCTGGCCGGTGCGCCGACAACGAAGTAATTGATCAGCACACTGCCATACACCACACCCGACTTGAGCGAGTAGAGGTGGAACACGTCAGCCTGAATGCTTTGTCCGAGTGCCTCGACCTCGAGGTCGGCATCCCACTTCGGTTCGCGCATGCGGAACGCCTGCTGCAGACCCTTGGATTTTTTCGGGAAGAAGGTGAGCGGGATTTCCGCCAGGCCGGAATCCTTGTCGACACGGATGCGGAAGCCCGCGGCGGCCACCACACCGATGTAGCCGCGATGCGACTTCAGGTCATGGAAACGCAAGGGCTGCAGCACCCAGTCGCCGGGTTTCGGCGATTGGTTCTTCGCCATCACCACCTGAATCAACTGCCGGCCGATCACCGGACCCTTGAAGAGGATCGTCAGCGGACGCATGCCACCGCTCAGCTCGGTGCCGACCGCGAAGTCGGCGATGTTGGCACCCGCCACCGAAGACACGGCATAGCCGTCCGGAATCATGAGCGACCATTCACGCAGTGGTGCCTCATGAATATCAATCTCCAGATCGGTGGCGATGCTGAGGTCGGTTTCACCCAGTTCATAGACGGTGACTTCCGACAGCGAGACTTCCGGCAGCACCTGCGACGCCTGCACGCCGTAGCTGAATTCCGCCGACGGGAACCGGTAAACGACCACCTGGCGCAGTCCCTTGTCGGTCGGCGCCGGGAATTGGTGCGGGGCGAGCTGGATCAGCCCCTTGGTGTCCTTCACCTCGATGCGCACCGAACCTTCGTTGGCCACGCGCAACCAGCCGCTGTGACGCAGCGAGCCCAGCGGCGACAGACGGATCGAACCGGCTTGCAACGGCGCACCTTGCATCGGCACCTGGCACTCGATCATCAGGCGGTCGGACTTTTCGATCGGACGGCTCAACTGCACATCCATGAACCGCTGACCGTTCTTCTCGCTCACCTTCCAACCGATCACGTTGTCGCCGGCCACCGTGAGCACCTCACCCTTGCCATGGATCTCGAAGCGCAATTCGTGCAGCTTGCCTTGCAGCACTTTGAGGTCGAGCAGGCTGCGCAAGCGCATCAGGCCGCTGCCGACACGCACATCGGTGATCTCGCTGCTGGAGAAGAACAAGGAACCGTCCTTCACCTTGTCGCGATTGCGCCAGACCATCGAAACGTTGCCATTGGCCGGGAGATAGCCGACCCACTTCTGCTCATGCAACCTGGGGAACACCGCTTCCTGACCGGAGAAGGTGACGTCCTTCTCGAATCCCTGCAGCTCGACCGGGACCACCACGCCTGCCGGCAGCAGGAAGGCCACACGCCGCCAGTCACCGTCCTGATCGACCGGAACATCGAATGCAAATCCGACATCGAACTCGCCACCGCGATCGGCAACCAGATCATATCCCCAGCTCTTGTCCTCCTGTTGCTTGAGCTCAACCCGCCAGCCATCACCGGACAGTCCGGAATTCAGCGACACCTTGCCGCCGAGCAGTTCGATCCGCGAGCCGTTCTCTTCCGCCCGCACGCGGCCGGTGAAGCGGCAGTTCATGCTGCGGCCGTCCTTCGCCAGCACCGCCATGATGTTGCTGTCGAGCATTTCCAATCCCTTCATGCGCGCACCTTCGGGTGCGACCTTCAGGCGCAACTGCGGCTCATGAGTCGTCAGATACTGGTGCTTCAGTCCTTCGAGCGGCAGCAGCCCGACCATGTTCATCAACTTGAACGCGACGCCCTTGCGTGCCTGCAGCGCAAGCTTCATCGAATACCCCGCTGCGGATGCCGGCCCCGGCAGCAGCACATCCACCGTGCCACCCTTGAATTCGGTATCCGACTGCACCTTCACCTCCAAAGCCTCCGGATACTTGCCAGCAGCATCGGGCGCAGGATGGATGTCGAGGAAGCGCTTGCCGTCGGAAGCGACCCGCACCGACCAATCCTTGATGCCGGCACCCTCCACCTTGATCACCTCGCCATTGCCGATGAGTGCCACAGAAAGCACTTTGGGCTGCCCCTGCAGCACACGGAAGGAAAGCGCATGAGAGGATCGCACATGGTCCAACTCGATCGCCGAGTCCACCTTCGCATTCACCGAGTAAAACACCGGCACCTCCTTCGGCGCCTTGGTCCAGGGGATGAGAACGACGCTTTCATGCTCGAGCGACTGGCCATGCACGGATGATCCCAGCAGCAAAGCCGCAGCCAGCGCCCAGTAACGGGCGGCCCAGCTGAAACTGAACATCGAGAACATCGAGGTGATCGCGTGCCACATCGTGGTCCGCTCGGGATTCGGCAGGGTCGCCGGATTTGAGGATCGCTTGGTATTCATGACAGTATGGGTATGGCTGTGCTTCGTTTCTAACGAAGCCATGGGTTCCGTGGGTAAATCAGGTGTAAATTCTCACTTCAGGGCATCGAGCATCTGAAGCATTTCGCCAACGCGGCCGATCGGACCGTAATGCTGACGCACTTGGGCCTGCACTTTGGCGAACTTGCTGAAATCGATGGCTTCGGCCAACGCGCCGCCCTTGAGCTTCTGGCCGGCGAGCATTGACAGCGCTGCGAGTTGCATCGAAGCACTCGAGCGTTCAATCGCCGGTGACGCCGGGTCGTAGGGAATCGTCCACGTGCGCTCCACCATCTTGCCGGTGGCGGCATCGCGGAAGCGCACGCTCATCTCACCGATCTCCCCTTCACCATCGGCAAGCGGCTCAACCTGATACATCGCCACACCGGCTTCCTCGGCGGCCATTTCGGCGGCATCGACGGCATCGTTTCGGAAGTCCTCCTTGTTCAGGCGGTCCTTCTCGAAGCCGATCAGCTTGTAGCTCGCGACGCGGGCCGGATTGAAGTGCACCTGCACCTTGACGTTCTCCGCCGCCGGGCGGAAGGCACCGGCGAGTTGCTTGGCGAAGTCCGCCTCCTTGTCGCCCTTGCCGACGACGTAGTAGCGGCCGTTGCCATGGCGGGCGAGTTCGGCCAGCAGCCCGTCGTTCAGATCATCGGCAGCAATACCGGCGATGTCGAAGGCGATGCCGTCCTGGCGGAGTTGCTTGACCTTGACGGCCAGGGAATCCGGATCCGCATCACCGAGGTTGGCCGCACCGTCGGTGAACAAGACCATGCGGTTCTGCGCGCCTTGCTGCTGGTGGCGCTTGGCGAGTTGCTCACCCAACTTGATCGCCTCCTCCAGGTTGGTGCCGCCTTCATTGGCATCCATGTTGATCATGCCGCCGAGTTGGGCCGACTGATCACCGCTCAAGCCATCAGCCAGCAAGCTGGGCGTGCGGGAGAAGCCGATCACGTTGATCACATCATTGGCGGTCAGCAATTGGGAAAGCCCTTTGAGCGCCTGGTCCATCGCCTGACGACGGTCTTCACGAGCCATCGAGCCAGAGAGGTCGACGAGCAGTGTGAGACGCAAGGACTGGTTCGGCGAGCGGCCAGCGGCGGCCGTCTTGACCGACATCCGCAGCAGGTTGCGGCCGGGAATCACCGGGTGGGCCGATTGTTCGACCAATCCAGCCACCGGTTGACCGGCGGCAGGTGCGGGATCGCCGTAGTCGACGGCATTGTAGAATTGTTCGATCTGGATGCCGGTCGGATCCGGTTGCTCGCCGCGGGCGAGCGCAGCCTGCGCCACGCGGAACGAGGCATCGCTGATGTTCAAGGAGAAGGTCGAATACGGTTCATCCGCAGCAGCAGTCTCGTCCTGACTCGCCTCGGGCCGCTCGCTGTCGATGTCGAGCGGCTTGGCACTTTCCTCGGTGACCACGGCGAGATCGATCTCCGTCGCTTCCACCAACTGGTCACTCTTCAGTTGCTCCAGTGCTTTCTGAGCTTCAGCAGAAGCCAGTTCGTTTTCAGTCGCGCCACTGGCAGGACCCGCCAGCCAATCAAAGCCCAGCTCCTTGTCATTCGCCTGAAGCGCTTCGACATGCTTGGTGGTGATCTTCACCTGCTGCGGTGCCTTCTCTCCACCCTTGATGCCGGAGACGGTACCACTCACCGACCATCCCGTCGCGTTGGCCTCAGCAGAATCGTATCCATAGGCAGTCACGCCATTGCCGTCATTGAATCCCAGGAATGCCAGATCGCGGTCCAAACCACGCTGACGGACATCGCCAGCCTGGCCATCAAGTTCTTCATTCTTGGAGTCCTTGAAGAGTCCGCCGACAAGCGGCACATCACCGACAAGCGGGGCATTCAGTTCCTTACCGGGAGCTGCACCCGCCTGCACCGGTTCAGCAGGCGCGAAGGGATCGACCGTTGATCTCCTAGAGGCAAAGCGCTCAGCTTCGACTTGTGCACCAGGCACATTCGCCTCCCAGGGTGAGTCAGTCTCCGCAAGCAACTCGGCACGCTTCTGATCATAAGCCGCGCGACGGTAATCGCTCTTCGCATCCTCGGGAGCATTCGACTTGTCGCGAGCTTCATCCAGCATGTCTTTGGCCAGTGCATCGCGGCCTTCTTGCAGCTCCCTCGACTTCAACAAGCGATCCACGGTGCCATTCGTGATGCTGTAATCGCCTGAACGGTTGCCGGCGGTGATTGCATCCGCCCGTCCGGCATAGGTGCTTCCACCACCCCAGCCTTTGTCATAATCTATGGAATCGCCCACCTCCAGCGAGGGCGCCGGGACATCATTCGGCATCGCCGGCAATACGACCGGTGAGGACGGTGACTGTGATGCGATCACTTTGGGCTTCGCACTGGGTTTGAATTCTTCCTCTGCTTTCTTTTCCCCGCGGAACCGGCTTTGCTCCTTGCCCTTTTGATTGGACTGTTTGTTGCGACGAGAAGCGAGCGACTCCAAATCCTCCGACGAACGAGTCTCACTCTCGAGTTTCTGCATCCGCTCGGACTTCGATGGATCGACCAGACCGGGGACATGGATCGGCTTCGGTGTGCCCTCAATCAGTTCATTCGGCATCGGCGTGGCCACGCGGCTGAAGGGAACCATGTTTTCCTTGCTAGTCTCGGGCGCACAAAAAGCCGTATCCGCCGCCATTTCATAAGACACCATCACCGGCACCTCCCCACCACCCTTCCAGCTGCGGGCGGTGAACAAGGGCGACACCAGACCGGCGACGACCAGGGTCATCACCAAGCAGGCGGCCAGCGCCCAGATCGCACGCTGGCCGCTATTGCGAACCCGTTTTTCGCGGTCGCGCTCCAGTTCCTTGCCGAGGATCTCCTCGATCGCCTTGCGCTTGGTCGGCGGCAGCTTCCAGCGCTTGTCCTTGTGAACCTGCTCGGACTCCTTGAGCAGGCCGTGGAGCACCTCCATGCGGCGCTTGAAGATGCGCAACTCGGGTTGCTGATCGCAAAGCCGTTGCAACTCGGCCGCTTCGAAGGCCGAGGCCTCGCCGAGGACCCAACAGACGATGCGGGCTTCGACCGGCTCATTGCCATGGGTGGTGAAGTTGTTTTCAGACATGGTTGGAAGAAAGTGAGGATTGCGGGAGGAGATGGCGCGGGTCAGCCATCGATGGATTCGATACCGAGGCTGCGCAGCGAGTCCGCCAGCCGTTTGAGGGCGTGGTGGAGCTTGTAGCCGACGTTGCCGACCGTGAGGCCGGTGCGCTGGCTGATCTGCGCATACTTGAGGTTCTCGCGATACTTGAGCGCGATGAGCTGGCGCTCATCGGGGTCCAGTTCGGCCAACAGCAGTTGCAGGGTGCCAACCGCCTCCATTCGCCCGAGGACCTGTTCGGGGTCCTCGGCATCACTTTTCCATTCCTTGGTCTGGTCGAGTTCGGTTTCACGGCGGTGGTCCCTCAAGTGGTTGAAGGCGAGATTGCGAACACAACGGAACAACCAGGCGCGGGGTTGCGCCACTTCGCTCCAATGGGCGTGCAGCTTGAGAAATGCGTCCTGCACCAGGTCTTCAGCGGTTTCCCGCTGACCCACCAGGCCAAAGGCGTAGCGCAGCAGAGATGATTCCTCCGTCTCGAAGACCCTGCGGAAGGCTTGCTGGCCATCCTCGGGATTTCGCTGCGGAATCACCAGTTGCCGGCTGGACTCAGCCATGGGCGGGGTGACAGTGCTTTGCATTTCCACGAGCAGTTCGACTCATTGTCATTGCGTTCATCTATCAAGACACAGCCCCACGGAAATCCTTAGAAATTTTTTCAGCACGCCGTCCCACCCCGTCCAGCCCCGGAAAAGAAGCCCCATGGGCAGAATCCATCGGAATCGTTGATTTTTCCAACTAGTTAAGCATAATTCATTGAGGACCAATAGGTTGGAAATCCTATCACCGCCCCGACCCGGATCAGAGCTTGCCATCCCGCATCCGGTAACCTAATTCCCCACATCCTCATTCCCCATACCTCCATGAGCAATACCGAAAACAAACCAAGCATGGCCCTCTTCTGGGGGTGCTTCATCGCCCTCATCTGTACCGCCTATGCGTTCATCAGCCGGATGATCCTTTGCGGTGGCCAATTCGTCACCGACTTCGGCTTGGACAAGGTCGACGTCGGCAACCTGCAAGGCGCCGGCATCTGGCCCTTCGGCGTCAGCATCATCATCTTCAGTCTGTTCATCGACAAGATCGGCTACAAAACGGCCATGATCTTCTCCTTCGTCTCCTACCTCATCTACACCGTGATGGCCGTGATGGCCTATGCGGCGATCCAAGGTGTGGAAGGTGAAGCGCTCGCCGCCGCCCAAGCCAAGGGTGTCAAACTCCTCACCTGGGGATCCATCATCCTCGGCCTCGGCAACGGCGCCGTCGAAGCCTACATCAACCCGGTCGTCGCCACCATGTTCAGCAAGGGCAAGGTGAAGTGGCTCAACATCCTGCACGCCGGTTGGCCTGCCGGTCTGGTTCTCGGTGGTCTTTGCACCATCGCCCTGGCCGACAACAAGGATTGGCGCATCACGCTGGGCCTCATCGTCGTGCCCGCCGTCGTCTTCTTCCTGATGCAGATCGGTGCCAAGTTCCCGCGCAACGAGCGTGAGGCCGCCGGCGTCGGTTACCTCGACATGCTCAAGGAGCTCGGTGCCTTCGGTGCCTTGGTCGGCTTCGGTCTGGTCAGCGCCCAGCTGGGTGCCGTCTTCGGCTGGCCACAAGCGGTCAGCTGGACCATCACCGGCGTCATCACCCTCACCTTCCTGGTGCTCACCAAATCCTTCGGCCGCGGCCTGCTCGCCGTGCTCATCGTCATCATGATGCCGCTCGCCACCACCGAGATCGGCACAGACGGCTGGATCAGCTCGCTGATGGAACACCCGATGGCCGCCGCCGGTCACCATCCGGGCTGGGTGCTCGTCTACACCTCGTTCATCATGATGGTGCTGCGCTTCTTCGCCGGCAGCATCGTCCACAAGATCTCGCCGCTCGGCCTGCTGGTCGTTTCGTCGATCCTCGCCATCGTCGGTCTCACCTGGCTGTCGAAGACCAACGGCGCCGGCATGGGCATGATCTTCGCTGCCGCCACCCTCTATGCCTTCGGCAAGACCTTCTTCTGGCCGACCATGCTCGGTGTGACCAGCGAGCAATGCCCGAAAGGCGGCGCGCTGACCCTTAACGCCATGGGCGGCATCGGCATGCTCGCCGTCGGCATCCTCGGCTTCCCGTTCATCGGCTTCCTCCAGGAGTCGACCGCGACCGCCAAGCTCAAGGATAACACCGCGATCTACGAGCAAGTGACCACCACCAAGCACTACCTGCTGGGTGACTACCAGGCGATCGACCCGGCCAAGGCCGCGACCATCACCGACGAAGCCGGCACCAAGGCGATCAGCGAAGCCCAGACCGCCAGCCAGTTCGACGCACTCGGCAAGATGGCGATGTTCCCGAGCTTCATGCTACTCTGCTACATCGGCCTGCTGCTCTACTTCAAGTCGCGCGGCGGCTACAAGGCAGTCGACCTGCACGGTCAGGAAAAGGCAGCGGAAGCCGACCCCGGCCTCTGAAGCCTCGCCACGCCAACGATTCCCAAGCGGCATGACCCCACGGTCATGCCGCTTTTTTTGCGCCCCTACCCATTTTGAGCAGTTATGCAAAAATGAACCGCAATGGAGCGGAGCGACATGGAGCATCACGAAGTGATGGCCCACAGGGGCCCGCCGGAGGGTGGGATCAAATGGACGCGGATGGACGCAGATGAAGAGGTGATTTCTGAAGGGCTAAGGTTTGAAAGTTCATGAATTCATGGACCTCTGGCCTCATTTCTCATCCGTGTCCATCCGCGTCCATCCGCGTCCATCCGCGGTTCCATTTCTCTTTCCAAGGCCAGGGCTCGGTGCTTGCGCTCGGCCCGGCGGCGCTCTAGAACCATCAGCCATGATCCGACGCACTGCCCTCTTGTTCATCGCCTTGCTTCCGACGCTGGCCCTGGCTGCCGAACCGGCGGCCGCGACCAAGGTCCGCCTGAAAACGAATCAAGGTGACATCGTCATCGAACTGAATGCCGAAAAGGCACCGATCACGGTCGAGAACTTCCTCGGCTACGTCAAAAAGAAGCACTACGACGGCACCGTCTTCCACCGTGTCATCAACGGTTTCATGATCCAAGGCGGCGGCTTCGCCGTGGAGAAAGGTCAACTCACCGAGAAAGTCACCGGCAAGGGCATCAAGAACGAGTCGAACAACGGTCTCAGCAACCTGCGCGGCACGATTGCCATGGCCCGCACCAATGACCCGAACAGCGCCACCGCCCAGTTCTTCATCAACGTGGCCGACAACACCCCGCTCGATTTCCCCAACTACGGTGGATACGCGGTCTTCGGCAAGGTGGTTGAAGGGATGGATGTGGTCGACAAGATCAAGGCCGTCAAAACCGGCGTCAGCCCGTTGACGATGCGCAACCCGCAGACCGGTGAAGCGCTGACGATGCCGTCGCAGGACGTGCCGGCCGAGAACGTGGTCATCGAGTCCGCGACGGTTGTCGAGTAATCCCCCCTTCCCACGCGCTGCATGCAACTCTGGCTCTGCCCGCTGCTGGCCTTCCTGCTGGGATCGGTCCCATTCGGCCTGCTGATCGCCCGCTCGCAGGGCGTGGACATCCGCAAGCATGGTTCCGGCAACATCGGCGCCACCAACGTCTGGCGCACGATGGGCAAGAAGTTCGGCATCCCCTGCCTCATCCTCGACATGCTCAAGGGGCTGATCCCCGTGCTGGTGGTCACCAACCTGGTCCAGATCACCGGCCGCCCGGTGCAGATCCCGCTTGGTTTGTCCGATTCGTGGATCCTGCACATCGAGGCGGCATCGGCCATGCAGGCACAGATCTGTCACATCCTCACCGCGCTCTGTGCCGTGCTCGGGCACAACTACTCACCGTGGGTCGGTTTCAAGGGTGGCAAGGGCATCGCCACCTCGGCGGGCGTGCTGCTCGGACTGATGCCCTTTGCCGTGCTCATCCTGTTCATCATCTGGCTGCTGGTGTTCATCACCTCACGCTACGTCTCGGTGGCCAGCGTGCTGGCTGCCGCCTCGCTGCCGCTGATCACCCTGTGGGGCAGCTGGCACCATGGCCGGATCCAGGACGGCACCTGGAACAAGCCCTTGTTTGTTTTTTCGCTCGTCATCGCCATCCTGGCGGTCTGGAAACACCGATCCAACATCCAGCGCCTGATGAATGGCACCGAACATCGCTTCACCCGCAAATCCAAAACCGGTCATGCCTGATTTCCAATTTCCCTCCGCCGCCATCCTCGGTGCCGGCTCACTCGGCACTTCGCTGGCCCGCCTGCTCGCGCCGAAACTCGAATCGATCGTCCTCATCAGCATCGAGGAGGAATGCGTCGAGGGGATCAACCGCAACCACCGCAACCCGAAGTATCTGGTCGATGTCCAGCTGCAGCCGAACGTGCGCGCCAGCGGCGACCACCAGGAAGCGCTCGGTCAGCCATTGATCATCTTCGCCGTGCCCACCGTCGGCATCCGCTCGGAGGCGGAAAAACTCAAGGCGCTCGGACTGCCGGAAAGCACCCCGCTTCTGTCCTGTGCCAAAGGGATCGAGCGCAATACCGGCGAGCGGATGAGCGAAATCCTCAATGATGTGTTTCCGAAGAACCCGATCGGCATCCTCACCGGCCCGAACCATGCCGAGGAAATCGCCAAGGACATGGTCACTTGTGCCGTCGTCGCCTCGACCAACCAACGCTTCGCCGAAGCACTGCAACTGCTGTTCACCCTGCCCCACTTCCGCGTCTACACCAGTACCGACGTTGCCGGCGTGGAACTCGGCGGTGCCGTGAAAAACGTCTACGCCATCGCCGCCGGCATGGCCCACGGGCTGGGGCTGGGCGACAACGCCTGCGCCGCACTGGTGACCCGCGCATTGGCGGAAATGACCCGCATCGGCATCGCCATGGGCGGCAAGGCGGAAACGTTCTGCGGACTGTCTGGTGTCGGCGACCTGATCGTCACCTGCTTCTCCGAACACTCGCGCAACCACCGCGTCGGGCTGGCTCTCGGCAAAGGGCAAACCCTCGAGGAAGCGGTCAACTCGCTGGGCATGTGCGCCGAAGGCGTGCCCAACACGCTGTCGATCTACGAAGCGGCACGCAAACTGAACGTGCGCACCCCGATCATCGACGCCGTCTACTCGATCCTCTACGGCAAGCGCCCGGCCGCCGAAGCGATGCGCGACCTGCTCAACCGCGATCCGCGGCCCGAGAGCGAGTGAAGGGCCCGACTCTCACTTCTTCAGCAGCTCGACCATCAGTTTGCCCATGCCTTCGCCGACGTTCATGTAGGTTTCGGCATCGCCACCGTAGTGACCGCAGCTGCCATTCTTGGAGACGGGCTTGGCGTAGAAGAACTCGGCATCCTTTTCCGCGTCCGCAAAGGCGAACATCTTCTGCGCGAGCGGTGCACTCTTGTCGTGCTCACCCAGAGTGGCACCGACAAACTTGGCGTTGGGCGCATTGAAATCCTTTTTGAGGTCGCTGAACAAGTAAGCGAGATTCTTGTCGTAGGTGTCCGGGTTGCCCTTGCCTTCCGAACAACCCTGCCACCAGAAGAAGCCAGCGACTTCGTATTTCGTGGCACCAGGGTAGTAGGTGGCGAGGTCCCTGAGCGCGCCCTGGGCATCACTCACGTCTTGGTCATACTGCAGACCAGCATACCAACCATCGCGGTTTTCTTTGACCTTGCGGTTTCCATACTCAGAATCGCCTTGGTAGGATTTGCCGCCATTACCGGTGCCGTCGGCACTCGGTGGCAACAAGTCCCAGCCCAGAGCGCGGTTACCGATGCAGCATTTCAGGATCATCACCGGCGCATCCAAGGCGGTACCCAGGACATTGCCGATGCCGATTTCCGGCCCGATGGTCTTGCGGTTGTCAGGTGACAACCAATCGTTGGTATTCAGTTTGCCCGAGCAGAAGAAGACGCTGCGGACATCCTTGCGTGCGATCCAGCTGCCTGCGTCGTCGACCAGATAGGGATATTTCTGAGGGGCCACATCCTTGAGTTGGGCTACTTTACCAAAACCCAGCATGTTGGATTGACCCATCAGGATGAACACCTGCACCGGCTTGCTCATGTCGGCTTCCTTGCCATCCGGATCCGGCAGCACGTCGGGCAATGCAGCGAGAGCAGTGCCACCAGATGGCTTGCTGGTCGTTGTGGTCGTGGCGGCCGCCTTGTTGGCCTCAGTCACCTTGGTGCCTTCGGCCTTGAGAAAATCGATGTCTGCCTGCGACAACCGGTCCTGGCTGAAGGTCATGTCCCGGCCATCGCGCTTGACGGTGACCTTGCCGGAATCGGCATCGTAGGCGACGAGATCACCCTCAAAGTTACTCTTGCCGTCCGAACTGGTCCAGGTGCGGGCCATGGCGGGAAGCATGAGTGCGGCAGCCGCACCCAGGAGTGAAATGGAAGTGATGAGCAGTCTGGATTTCATGAGCTTTGGGGTTTTCTAGGAATAGAATACGGTAGGGAATCTGGATCATTTCAAAGGCGGACGCCAGCCAATTCATAGGATGGCTGGCACCGGATTGCTGGCATCTCAGGGTCGGGCATAGACGAGCCAGGATTTCTCCCAGTCGGGCTTCTTGCGACCGTTGAAATTGCCGGCTTCAACGAACAGGTAGGATTTGCCGCCGACCTCCCTGGCCTGCATGGCCAGTGCGTTGTAGCGGTAGAGGTCGAGCAGTTTGTCGCCCGTCCAGAGGATCAGCGGATCACTGGTCTTGCCCTGATCTATGAGCGACAGGGTGACGGGGAAATTCACCTTGGCCGCCTTGTCCTTGGCGGGGTCAAAGGCCGCGGGGTCGGCGACGGTCGCCACCAGCTTCCAGTCACCCGTCACGGCAGGATTGGCGCTCCACTTGCCATCCCAGCGGAAGCGCAGCGATTCGGGGTCCAATTCATTGCTTTGTTCTTCCTCTTGCATCGCCTTGTCCCAGGCCGAGGTGGCCATGGACACGGCGGTAGCCGACTTGAGCACGAACTCATCCCCCATCGGCGGCATCTTCTGCTCGTCGAAATGCAGGCTGATCAGGCCGCGCGGGACCCGTTCCGTCGGTCTGGCATCCCGCTTGTCGTTGAAGCGCAGGAAACTCTGGACCGCCAAGGTCACCTCACCACCCGAAAAGTCACTGAGGAACTCCTTGGTGATGAAGCCGCCGTTGGCCTGCTCACCACCGCCACGGCCGATGGTATCCGGTTGCTCGACGAGCAGCTTGCCATTCACGTAAATCCCATAGCCGCCGCCGTTGCCGACGTGGACGCGGTGGTTGACCACCACCCGGTAGCGGTGACCCTCCTTGACCGGCGGCACCTTGAAGGTGCCACGCATGAGCAGCACTTCCTTTTCCCACAGCGTATTGGCCCCAAGCGTGCCGTAGCAAACCGGCCCGACACAAGACTCGGAGCACTTCGACAGGATACCTTTCGGCAGCTTGCCGTCGAACTGCCCGAATGGAGACTTACCGGTCTTCCAGCCGGCACTCACGGGATTGAACGACGGATCGAACCACTTCTCCATTCCGGCGGGATAGGTCACCTTGCGATAGCGCTTGGCAGCGAAATCCCACGGCATCTGTTCCGCCGGATCGAAGGAATGGTATTGCCACTCGGCTTCGCGCAGGTTGAGGAACGGATGCCAGTTGTAGTCGGGATTACCGGCGCGGTCGTAGAGCGCGGCCAGATCATCGATGACATCCCCCTTGCCGCCCGGCTTGGTCACTTGCTTCGTGAGCCCCGCCGCATCCCGCAGCTTGCTGCGGTTGCGCCCGACGTATTCCGGGATCAACTCATCCATGATGATCGGTGTGATCGCCTTCTTGAGTTCGGGACCGAAGCCAGCCGGGTCCGCCTCCAGGAACAACTCCTTGTAGGGCAGGATCGCATTCGGCTGCCGCGCGCGAGAGATGTTGTAAAGCACATCCAAGCCACCGGGCATGTCGGCCAGCGACTGGGCGATCCGCTCCAGATGACCGCTGACGGTGGACGAAATGTCGAGCCCGCCCGGTGCGCGATCGACGCCTGCGAAATTCGTATAGGCACTCTTGAGGGTTTCGACAGCCAATGCCTGCACTTCCGGACCCGCTTCCTTGATCCGCTGCCGGATCTCGGGGAGCAGCCCCAGCGTCAGTGCGGCGCGCTGGTTTTTACGAATGATCTCGCCCAGCACCGGCAGCACCTTCTGGTAACAACGCGGATCCGCCGACACCGGGGTCAATGCCTTCATCGCCGCATTCTGGACCCACCAATCGTCGATCTTGAGCAACGACAACAGATGATCGGCGTGCGGGGCGACCTGATCGGCACTGGCGTGACTGACCACGTGCAACGCTGCATCCTTGACCCACCAGGATTCCTTGGGGTCCTCAATCGACTTGAAGGCAAGCTCGACGACCTCGGGAGTGATCAAGTCCGGGCGGCTCTGACGCTTGGCCACGTTTTCAATTTCCGAGAACATCGCACGACGGACGCGGGCGGACTTGGACTTGAGGAATTCGGTGACCAGATGAGGGCGCAGCTCACCGCCGGGCTCCAACCAACCGATGTAGCCGCGGTTGACACCAAGCGCCTTGGCGGCGGCGATCTGACGAATGACCGCATCTTGGTGATGGATGTAGTAGCGGATGAGGTCGTCATTGACCTCCTTTTCGCCATGGAACTTGCGCAGGAAGGCAATGCTGGCATCGGTCGCCAGTGTTTCCTTCGAGAGATCCGCCTTGCTGCCATCGGGCATCGGCACAGCTTCGAGTGAAAGGAATTCGTTGTCAGCCTCCACGCCCCAGGGTTGGGCAGGCAGCTTGTAGGGTTTGGAATACTTCGACGGTGGCGCACCGGTGATGCGCAGCGTCTTGCGTGGGACGGTGTAGCAGAGGCCGTAAGCCACACCCCACTGCTCGACATCGTATCCACCGCCACCAAGAATACCGAAGGACCCGTCGTGTCGGCGCGACAGCTCATAGTGCCAGCGACGATTGTCCATGAAGTCGCGGTATTGGGCCGGCTTCTTGTCCTTCATCAAGCCCATCGAGGCACTGCGCCAGATCTCGCCGATGCCACCGCCGGTATGGCCGTGGAGCATGAAGCTGGTGGTATAAAAACTCGGCATCGCGCAGACGTCGCGGGCATTGGCATAGACCGATTTCTCGCCATCCGGGGTAAGCGAGGCGGCGGCGGCCATGGCGAAAGCCAGGTTGCCGTTCTTGCCGTTGTCGACGAAGCCGCACTCCGGGCGGTCGTCGCCATACGGGTTGCCACCACGACCCGCATAGCGGTAGAAATGGCGCAGTGCACCTTGCAACGCGTGATCGGGCACATCGACACCGCATTCCTTGGCCAAGAGCAGGAAGGTGACCACCGAAGTGCCGGCGGCATTCAAATGGCCCATGCCGTAGGTCAGTCCCGGCACGGTGCCACGACCAGCCCATGCGTCGTTGTATTGGCCGGCCACCGCCCTATCGACCCACTTCTGGATGTTGGGCAGCACCTCTTTGTCCCCGGTGCGCAGGTAGTATTCGCAAAGCGGAATACCGCCGAAACCAAGGAACCAGGCATAGCCCGACGGATTACTGGCCTTGCGTGCCCATTCGCCGACCACCTTGGTGTCTTTTTCCTCACCGGTGGAGATCAGGAAGAACATGCCGAGGTCGCCCAAACCCCTGCGCGACGGATCGGCGGCGATCCAGTCGGCCAGATTGCGCACGATCTTGTCCGACTTCGGGCAGTCGAGCGGCCAGGTCTTGCTATAGCCACCCAACACCGGCAATTGCACCACCACCGGTTCGGGCAATTCCTTGATCTTGAAGGTCAATTTGCCATCGGTCGCCTCGGCCTTTTCGATCCACTGACCCATCTGGATGCGTGGGTCGATATCCTTCAAAACTTCGCCGTTGATCGACTCGATCGTCTGCCCCTTGGCAAACTTGCCGGTCTGGGCGGCTGGTGAGCCGGCTTCAATGTCGGCCACCTTCATCACAAAGGCGGGTTGGCACAGGTCGATCGACAGACCGACCGGACCGAAACGCTTCAGGTTCTGGATCGAAGTGGTTTCGGAGGGGCGGGTCGAGAACAAGGACGGCTCCTTGAAGAAACCGGTGGCTGACTGCGCCGAGGCGCTCAGGGGAAGGATCAGGAGCAGACAGGAAAGGTGGACGAGACTGGGTTTCATGCGGGTTTACGGGTCAGGCCATGACACTACGTCATGTCCCCCGCTCACCTTGCAAGCACGCAAGGGGATCATCGGGGTGGCCGCAGCCCCCCACGTCATCGCCCGCCGCCCCAAGCGGGGTCGGATCACTTCGCCGGAGCGAGCGTGAAATCCTTGATCGTGATCCCCTTGCCGGCCAGAGCGCGGGAGAATCGGAGCGTGTTGCTGCCCTTGTTCAGGTTGACCCGCACCGGCGAGGTCTGCCCCCATTTGCCGATCGTGTAGGGGAATTCGAAATTCACCGGCTCCTGGCTGCCGTTGACCGACAGTTGGAACGCCTGCCCGGGGCTCACCGTGACCACGCGTGCCGTCAGTGCGTAAGTGCCGGCTTGCGTCACATCGACGGTGTATTCGAACGGCACTTCCGGGCTGCCGAGGCGGCCATAGTGCATCTGCAGCCCGCCCTGATTGCTCTTCATGAACAGGATCTTCTCGGGCGATTCGCCGTCGATGCGACAGGCGACCGCCGGGATCGTGATGCTGCCATCCGGGCCGGTGCTGATCTTGCGATCCTCGTCGGTCACGGTCACCGTCTCGATGATGTCCTTCTCCTTCGATTCGTTGGCTTCGCCGATGTCGGTGCCGACGGCAGCCAGAGCCACGGCTTTCGACGCCTCGATGATCGCGCGCTGACGGTAGAGCGCCAGCCCGTTCCAGAACCCGCTGGGTGCGGAGTGGAAGCCATAGGCCTTGGCCTCGCCAAGCGCAGTGCCGATCCAACGGGCGCGCAGCACCTCGAGGTAAGCGGCCTCGTCCTTGCGGGCCTGGGTCATTGCCAGGAAATCGAGGTCCGACTCCCCTTCCACCCGGCCCCAGCCCCAGCCGGCGCCCAGGTTGACCAGCCAGCCTTCAGGCGTCCAACGGACGAGCGTGGCATGACCGGGTTGCGGGCGCGCCAATGTCGGCACCCCGAAGGCGCGCAGAATGAAGCGTCCGAAGAAAGCGCGGCGTCCGCAGACACCCCCGGTATTGATCATGTTCTGGTATCCTTGCAGCGCAGGGCTGTCGTTCTTCTGATCCTGCGATCCGTATTTCACATCGGTTTTCACCGCCTTCGAGTAGCGCCAGCGCTGGTCCTTGGTGGTGATGATGTCAGGACGGTAGTTGCGCAGCATTTCACGTCCCCAGACGAGGATGGCATCCGGTTCGTTGCCGTTGACGACGTTGCGGTATTCCCAAGCGCTCAGACCCTCGAAGCAGGGATCCAACTCGCCCGCGAGGAAGGCCTTTTCAAATTGCAGGTAGCGGTTGACCGGATCGACGAACTTCGGTGCCTCGGTGTCCTCGATCGCATTGCTCTGCTCGACCGGCACAGCAAGCTCGACGCTGGTTCCCAGCGCCAACCGCTGCAGACTGCCACTGGCGGCCTTCGGACTGGCCTTCTGAATCGCCGTGTAAATCTGCATCGCTTCACCATACTTGCCCGACTGGGCACCACCGGCCACCAGCATCCCCTTCATCAGCGAGAAGTCGCCAAGCAATTGATCGACCAAGGCCGCCTGCTCCGCACCTTGCTGGGCGAAGGTCGCCAGCCCGCGCGGGGTAGCCTCACTCAGGACCATGCACTTGACCAACTTGCCGTCGATGCGGTCATTGGAAAGGATCGCCGCCTGCTGTTTGAGCATCGTCTGGGCGAGCGCATCCACCTTCTTGCCGGCATCCGCCGCGGCTAGGATCGCGTCCTCATGGGCCTTTTGCGCCGCCGCCTTGGCGTCGGGATCCTTGAGCTTCTTGGAACCAGCCGCCAAGAGCGACTTCTGCTCAGCCGCGATAGCCGTCGCTTCGGCCTGATACGCCTGCAGGAAGGCTTGCTTGGCGGCCTCATCGGACGCCGGCAGCAAACCCGCGATCTCCTTTTTCAAGGCCTCAAGCTCGGCCGCATACTTGGCCTCCAGTTGGGCCCCCGCCTCGCTGAGCGGGACTTCGACCACGGGTTCCTTCTTCGAGGCTTTGGCCGCCCATGCCGGCGAAATGCCGAGCAGGGTGATCACGAGGGCCGCTCCGGCCAGCATTGGGGTTTTTTGCATGGCCTTAAGTAATCGGACTGCACGCCCGGTATTTCATCGAAGGGAAAAAAGTTATCGCTTATCGGTTATCGGGGAGAGCGGCAGAAAACACGAATCGGCTTCCCCGCCACTCGATAACTGATAACCGGGCCGCGAAGCGGCCAATCCTTCACTTCCCCTTCTTCGCCTCGTCGAAGGGGATCAGCGCTGGCGCCGGCTTGTCGCCCTTCTCGATCGCCTTGAGCGTGTCGGTCCAGTTCTTCGCCCAGCGGCCGTTGGACAAGGTCTTAAGCATCTCCTCATTTGCTTTGATCTGCTCGACCACGTCCTTGGAGTAAGCCCCATAGGCCTTGAGGGCGGCGGTCACCGCGGTCGCCTTGAAGCTACCCTTGCCATCCTTGGTCTGCATCACCTGCAAGGCCCATTCCGGACCTTCCTTGATGCCGAGGCGGGCGAGCAATTCGCAGGCAGGCACCAGCGTCTGGCCCGGGTTGTGGTAGGAATGCGATGCAGGGTCACGGTTGAGCGCAACCCGTTTGACGTCATCCGCCACCAGCGGGAAGTCCCCGGCCGGCATATTCCGAATCAAGGTCATCGCATCGCCTCGTGCCCCTTGGCGCGGGTTGTGCGACAAGCGGCGCACGGCTTCGTAAAACAAGGCCTTGTCCTTCACCAAACCATCAGCAAATGGATCCTTGGAGGCGACCAGCAGGCTACTGGCCAAACCCTGCTCGATCAAACCGAACTCATCCGACTTCTCGGCAAGCACCAGGCGCAGGATGTCCTCGAAATAGGTTTTCGCATGCGGTTGGTGCCAGCACACGGCATTGGCCGCACTGGCGCGGACATCGATACTCTGCTTGGGATCGCGAAGCACCTCACCAATCAACGCCATCCGCGGCTCGGCGAGCTCAGGCGGACATTGGTAACCGAAAAACCCGATCGCATTCGATTTCTGCCGATCATTGCCGCTGCGGATCAGTCCTTCCAACTTGGCAAGAAAGTCCCCTTCCCGCTCCCTCAGCGTCCACTGCGCCCTGCGCTGGATCTGCGGAGCGTCGTGATCGAGCAAGGCGATCAAGTCGTCATTCGAGAGTTTCGCGTAGTCGATCTTGCTCTGGTTGATCACCGCCAGCACCTCCTCACCCTTGGCCCAGATCGAGGCATCCGCACCCTTGCCGGTGATGTGGAGCACCTTGCGCGGCGTGCAGTAGTTGAGCAGCAATGCGCCCGACGTTGCCAGCGACTTGTGACCGTTGCCGTCGTGGGTGAAGCTGCCGTCCCAGGAACGATACAGCGTGTAGAGCCAGCGCGAGCGCTTGTGGTATTCGCGGGTCACCTCCGGACCGGCGACATTCGCACCGAGCGGCGACCACAGGACATTGAAAAAATACGAGGCATGACCGGTCTCCAGGCGGTCGTAGTCGGTCGCCACCTGACGCGAAAAGAACTTCGCCGCCTTGGTGTCGCCGCACAAGGACATCGCGATCGCCGCCGATCCGCTCATCCCGTTGTTGTTGAAGTCACGGCTGTTGGGATCGTGCACGCCATAGGGAATCGTGCCTTTGCCGGTGAAGGTGTTGAAGAACCCCTGACACTTGGCGATCGCCTTGTCCAAGACCGGATCCTTGATCCCGCACTTCCGCGCCAAGGCCAGACCGATGAAGCAGCTCAGGCTGGGCTGGTTGATGTGCGAATATCCGGGAAGCCGCCCGTCGCGGCCGGGAGAAATCATCCGGTGCCCCCAGGTGCCCGCCACATCCTGACCCTTCGACAGTGCGATCGCATACGCCTCGATCGCGGGCAGCACCGACTTATCGCCCGTCAGCAGGTGGTATTCGCTCAGCGCGATCAGGTCATATCCCCAGTTCCAGGCGACATAGCCGCTCGCTTCCCCATTGACGATCGCCATCAACTTCTCGCGGTCGGGCTTCGCCCATTCCTGCTGAGGCAGCTTGGCTTTCACCACATCGAGGTATTTCTGCTCACCGGTGGCCATCAGTCCGAGCCAACCGATCGCCAGACTGTCGTTTTTGAGTTCCTTTTCATTGGCGATCAACGCATCCGCACAAGCGGTGACCAATGCCTTGGTCTTCGGACAGTCGGCGGGAGCACTGTCGCTGAAATCACCCAAGGCCTTGAGCTGCAGTTCGACGGTCTTATTGCCCTTGAGCTCCAGTGCGAAGCGACCGTTCATCGCCTTTCCCTCCGACTGGTCGACCGCGGCCGCCCATTCGCGACGCGGATCCGCAGAGAACTTCGCGCCATTCACACCGATGATCACATCACCCGGCTTGATCTTGCCATCGGCCGGCGATCCTTTGTCGACCTTGCTCACCTTGATGTCCTTCTTGCCGGCATTGCCGAACAAGCCGGTGGGCCCGAGCAGGTGATGGGATTCTTCCTTGGCTTGGAGTGTTCCCGAAGCAATCAGGAAACCAAGGGATGAAGTCAGGATGGAGCGGAGCAAACGCGGAGCAGCAGGCATGATCAACGGTGGGTTTGGGATACGAAGCCCGCATCATCCACAAACCTGCACAGAATGGAATGAGGATCTTTGTGGGATCAGTTCCCTTTGAGGACGGGATAAGCCTGGAGCACCTTGGGGCTGATGGTGTTGGGCTCGCCATCGTTCTTCTGGGCTGCGCCTGGGGTGCTGCGGCCGTCGCGGATCGCCTTGGCCAGCAGTGCCGCCAGCGATTCCGCCATATCCGGTTGCTGCTGAACCAGATTCGTCCGCTCACCTAGCTCGCTGCTGAGGTCATAAAGCTGGACCGGCGGCAAGCTCGGGTCCTTGAGGGCCGCATCGGGTTTCGGATCACTCCAGCCGCCCGATCCGGGGCAGAGCGCCAACTTCCATTTCCCCTGACGGATTGCAAAGGAACCATTGATCGAATGGTGGATCGTGTACGGGCGGATGGGATCCTGCAGCGACGGGTTCTTGACCAAGGGCAGCAGGCTGAGCGAATCCTCCGCCGCCGTTTCCGGCACTTGGTCGGCCACACCGAGGATGTCAGCCGCCGTGCGGAAGAAGTCGACTTGGCAGATCGTTTGATCACTGACGGCACCGGCCTTGGCGACGCCCGGCCAGCGCAGGATGAATGGCACGCGGTGACCACCCTCGAAGATATCCGCCTTGTGACCACGGAGCGCACCGTTCGGGTGATGGCCCTTCGCTTCCAGATCGGGGATTTTTGCTGCAGGTGAGCAACCGTTGTCGGTGGTGTAGATCACGACGGTGTTTCTGGCCAAGTCCTGCTGGTCGAGTTCCGCAAGCACCTCACCAAGGACCCAGTCGGTTTCCATGATGAAGTCGCCATAAGGACCGAGGACGGATTTACCCCGCCATTTTTCGGAAGGCACGATCGGCGTGTGAGGACTGGTGAGCGGCAGGTAGAGGAAAAACGGCTTGGCCTTGTCCTTGGCGGAGTCGGCAATGAAGGCGCGAGCCTCACGGGCGAAGTCACTCAGGCAGTTGACTGCCTCGAAATCCTTGGCGGCCGCCCCCGGACGAGAGAAGGCCTTGGTCACCGTGGCTTCCTGCGTCGGCTTGTCGTCTTTAAGATAGACGTAAGGAAACATGTCCAATGAAGCCGGAATGATGAAGGAGCTGTCGAATCCCAGCGCCGTCGGACCTCCGTCCACTTTCTTCGAGTAATCAATGTCCCAGCCCTGTCCCTTGGTCGGTCCCTCAAGCGCTTGACGCTTCTCGCCCTTCGGCAACTTCTGCCAACCCAGCCCCAAGTGCCACTTGCCCACGATGCCGGTGTGATATCCCTGCTGCTTGAGGAAGGCCGCCACCGTCTGGCGTGTCGGCGGAATGAGCGGCTTATCCAAGCCGTAAAGAACACCCTTCTTGAGCGGCGAGCGCCAGTTGTAGCGACCGGTCAAAATACCGTATCGCGTCGGCGTGCAAACGGACGAGGTGGTGTGCGCATCCGTGAAGCGGATCCCTTCAGTCGCCAGACGGTCGGTGTGCGGAGTGGCTGCCAAGCCACCAGCATGAGAGACATCCCCCACCCCTTGGTCATCCGCCAGAATGAAGATGAAATTCGGCTTGCTTCCCTCGGACCAAACCGGGGTGGCCAAGAGCAGACAGGCAAGAAGATGGATCGGACGGATCATGGATGCAATTACCGGTGAATGGGTCGCCTACGCGCCCACCGGCGGATTCCTTACAGATTGCTAGAATTCAGGGTGACTGCCAGACCAACGACCATGGGGTCGGGCCACTTGCGCTCGGAGTCAGGGTCAGCCGGGTCAGCCCGCGGGCACCCGCCTCCACTCGACCATCCTCGGTCGCCAGTTCGCCCGGTTCGTAGCCATTGTTGGCGATGGTGATGACGAACGGTTCGCCGGCGACGCAATGAGCGACGCCCGATAGAACCCGGTTGGCGGCATCCCACTTCACCTGCTCAAGATCCATCAATCCCTGGGTGATGTGACGGCTGGTCGAGAGGAACTGCGGCTGCGCCTGCTTGCGGTGCAAGGAGTAACTCAACGCCTGCAGCGGCTTGAGCATCACATCGATCGTCCGGTCACCCTTGAATTGACCGACCAGCTTGTCGTTCCAGAAATCATAGAAGTAATAGCTGCCCGCCGGATCGTGACCGAGCGAGCCGGTGTCCGCTAGATCACCGGAAATCGCCACCCGGATCGTCTGCTGTTGGTTCTCGTTGTTGCAAAGGATGACCTGCGACCAGTCGTCGTTGACGCGATAGACATATACCGAAGGATCCTTCGGCGCACTGGTCAGCATGTCCACCGGCCGGAACGAACGCGTCCCCTTGAGCACCGGATACAAGCGAGTCAGGTCACGCTGCTCATGTTCAGTCATGCGCCCGAACGAAGTGCCCAACTCCAGACGTCCCGAGATCAACCCAACCTGCGTCAACATCGTGCGGCGGGAATCGAGATCCATGTTCTTGAACGATTTGCCGTCCGGATAATAACCGAACACACTGCGGTTCTTGTACCAGCGCAGACCGATCCGCGAGGCCATCTCCGGCTCGAAGTGCGACGAGTCGGCCCACACCCGCTGCAGGTCGACAATACCGGCCGTCACATCCAGGCATGGGGTGTCGCTCTCACCCAGATTGCGCTCGTGGATGTAGGCCTCATCACCCAGCCCCTCGCGGCACAATTCGAACACCTTGCGGTAGGCATTGGTGGTCGAATACGTCTTGTCCTCGAAGCCGCCGTTGCGGCACCACGCGGTTTCCGGGTAGTCGAACTTGATCCCGAGCAGGCCGTCCTTGCGCAGGCGTTGCCAGGTCGACAGCACATGCTTCTGGAAGTCGGGCTCGGTGAAGTCGAACCTGACGAACGGCTGATGATGCGGGTGCTCGGCATGCAGCTTGGTGATGTCGTTGTTGAGCATCCACTCGGGATGCTGCAACGCGAAGTCGTTCGATGGCATGTTGCTCTGGATGTAGGTGAATGGCACGCCACCCAATTCACGGATCTTGCCGCAATACTTGGCAAACGTGTCATACGGCTCGGTCAGCGAGCCATACTTCGCCCAATGCTCGTCGTCCCACCACCCTTGCTGGGTGTCGCCATTGTTCCTATTGCAGTAATAATCGGGCTCAAGCCGGATGCCCACCGGCGTGTATTTGAGAATCCCGGACTTCGCCGCCAACTCCATCTGGCCGACCAGTCCCTGCGAGTGGTTGATCTTGATCCCCTCACCATAGGATCCCGTCGACACCAGCCAGCCGCACAAGGTGGGGAAATCATACGGCTTCGGATTGGCCCGGTTGGCCTTGCGCAGGGCCATCCCGTATTGCTCAAGCGAAACGAAGGGATCCGCCGTCGAAACATCCAGATACATGGTGTCGACCGAGTCAAAGGTCTCACCCGGCTCAAGCCACTTTCCCAACGGATCCTCGATGCTGGCGTTGAACAGGCCTTTGCGGCGCGGATGCGTTCCCACCACCCGCATGAAATCCCGGTAATGCAGGCCACCGATCACCACCGTCTGGCGTCGCCCGTCGAGCTTGCAAGTGAACATCACGCTATTGTGCGCCCCCGACGGGATTACCGAAACCACCCGGTTCGGATGCGCACCGGCACCGCCTTCCAGCGCCTGCAGTTTTTCGATCACTTGGTCACGCATGAGTCCCGCCTGATCGAGGATGCCGATGCGGCCGACACGCGCCGGAATCTTGCTGGTGTTGGTCACGGAAAACCCGAGCACTGCGAATGGCTGTTCGTCATAAAGCGTGATGTGCAGAGCCTTGGCCAGGCGGTAGCCGCCAATCGGTGTTTCGCTGATCGTCAGTTTGCGCCCCTTGCCGAACTCATCAGCAACGGCAGCATCCGACCACACGCGTTTCACTCCATCCGGTTGCTGCCAACCGACCTCATCCACCCTGAACGAGGCACCACTGAACGGTTGCCAGCCGCTGACCGGATCGGTCACCTCATACTTGCCCGATTTCAGGTTGTAGGTCAGCGCGATGTTTCCATTGCGGATCGAGACTGCGCCATTGGATTCCGCCACCTCGACAGCAGGACTGAGGGACGACAGGGTCAGAGTGACAGCCAGTCCCGAGAACCACGAGATCAGGCCGGCAAGTTTCAAATGTGGGGTCATAACCCGCATACCCAAGCAAAGTGCGGCATGCGCGACAAGCACTAGCGCCCGGAATCAGCGTGTGATCGTCTCCTACACCATGCCCGGCTCTTGCACTTTCGCTAATCCGCTCCATGGTCGGTGCAGCAGACCAGACGACCGTGCCGATCCGCCGCCTCCAGAACTACTGCTCCCGTCGATTTCGCGCCCTGCTCAGCGCGACCCCGGACGGCAGCATCCCTTGGCTGGAAAAAGTGGCCGAAGGCGAAGGGCCCGGACTCTTCGATCCCGGCGACGCACCATGGATCATCCACGCCGACCTCGGCACACTCGTCGGCGGCATCCGCGCGCTGCTGATGCAAGCGCTCCACCCCGGCAGCCTGGCCGGCGTGCGCAGCCATTCGCGATACCGCGACGACCCGCTCGGCCGCCTGGCAGGCACCATCCGCTGGCTCACGGTGACTACCTTCGCCTCACGCCAGTCGCTGCTCGATGAGGCTGGCCGGGTCAACCGGATGCACGACAAGGTGCGCGGGGAATACACCAACGCCGCGGGCAAACGCTGCCCCTACCAGGCCGCCGATACCGACCTGCTGCTATGGGTGCACGTGGCATTCATGGATTCCTTCCTGCGGGCACACCAGCACTACGCCAGCACTCCGATTCCGGGTGGCGCCGATGCCTACGTCCGCTTGTGGTCACGCTCGGTCGAACCGCTCGGGTTGAAATCCGCGCCGATGGATGAAGCCGGATTGCTCGATTGTCTCGACCGCTTCCTGCCCGAACTGGTCGTCAGCAAGGAAACGCGCGAAGTGATCCATTGGATCCAATACCCGCCGCTGCCGAAGAAAACCCTGCCGGTCTACCGGCTGTTGTTCCAAGCGGCAGTCGTCAGTCTGCCGGAAAACTACCGGCAGCTGCTCGGGATCCGCACGCTGCCGGCGTCGATCGTCCGTCCGCTGACCCGACTGCTGCTGCGCGGCATCCGCCTGGCCATCGGCAACGACCACCCGCTGCAGGATGCGGCACTGGCAAGGATCAAGCGCAGCTCATCATTCAGCGAAAAATCATCGGTGAATTAAACCACAGATGACTCAGATGAAGACTGGAAATTGAACAGATCCGCCCGGTTTTAAATCCATCTTCATTCTGTGGACATCTGCGCAATCCGTGGTTCAACCATTCCGACGAAGCACCAGGATCGCGCAATGACCCGTCACTCCGGCTTGTCCTCCCGCTTGATCACCTCGACATGCGCCAACAACAGGTCGACGAGCTGTGTCGCCGTGTCGATACCATCGAAATCGTAATGCAAGGCCCCCGACTTCTCCGCGCCGGCACCGTGGGCCGTCAGCTCCAGCAGGCGGTATCCCGGCACCTCCTTATTGTCGATATAGACGGTATAGAGCAATGACGGCTGACCGAGCTGCGGATCGCCGAATGCCTGATTGGCATCCCCCACGGCATTCACCTCCACACACAACACGAAACCACCTTCCTTGCCGGTATCCAGATACTGGTCGAGGGTGAAGGCATGCTTCGGAGTGGATGCGGTAAGGGCATCGATCCGTCCGGTCGGATCGACTTTCGAGAACTGCGTGTAGCGATGACGCCAGATCGGCAGCAACTTGTAGCGCTGGGTTTTCACCCCCTGCCACTCGACGTCCTCACTGTATGCCAGTTCGCTGTCCAGGTAGAGCGTTTCGATCAGCGAGCCGGTCGACGACTCCGCCCAGATCGCCATTGCCGGTGGCGGTTTGCTGCCATCCTTGAAACGGATCAACATCGACAAGGCCATGTTTGCTGTGGCCGACGGCTGCCGCGCAGCCAGGCGGTTGCCGTCGTCGAGGTTGACCAATCCGGACAATGCCGAGTGACGGACGATCTGCAGCTTGTGGCGCGATTCGTAAGTCCCCGCCATCAATGGCTTGGCCGGCCACAGCCCCCAGAGCGTCAGCGCCAGTAAGCCGGACCATCCGAGCAGGATCACCAACACCATGCCGCGCGATGCCGCAGGGCCGGTCGTCTTGGCCGCGAAATACTTCGTGCGCGCCAACACATGCAGCACGACCAGCACGATTGTCAGCAGCCCGAAAACGATGTGCACCCGGGTGGTCACCAGCGAGAACGGCTGGAGATACGCCAGCAGACCGCTACCCATCAGCGTGAGAAAGCTGAACAGGAGACCGAAGTTGACCCAGTGACGCATCATGAAGTCCCTCCTCCTACACGCACGGCATCCCACGGACAAGACATCTTAGAAAGGGGTCAGCATGCCGCCGATTTCAGCTTTCAGCGTTTCAGTTTTCAGCTTTATTCATCAATCACTCGTACCCAACCAGCTTGCGCAGCTCGCTGATGTGATCCTTGCCGACGGCCCGCGGCAGTGCGCCGTGCTTCTTGCACAAGGCGGCCGCATATCCGGTGGCCAGACCCATCTGGGCGCAGGTCAACATGACCCGCGGACCCGAAAGCCCGACGTGTGAGCAACTGAAGCAACGGCCGGCCATCATCAGGTTCGCGATGTTGCGCGAATACAGGCAGCGGAACGGGACGTAGTAAGTGCCGCCGGTGTGGCGGAAGATCGCCTTCGAAAGGAAATCCTGCTTCGAGCCGGTTTCGACCAGTTGGTAGTGGCCGTCGAGCTCGCGCACTTCCTCGACCACGGCATCGGGGAATTGCCGCAACTCGGTGGCGTCCTTCATCGTGTAGATGTAGTCCCCCATCAATCGGCGCGACTCGCGCTTGCCACCGACGTAAGCAACCCACTTCAATTCGACGGTCGCATTCTTCGGCTGCCGCTTGGCATTCGAAAACGATCCGAAGATCGCACGCAGCATGTGGTCGCGGATCTGTTCCGCATCCTTGATCTGGCAGAGGTGGTTCGCGGAATATTCCCAATACCATTCACCCTTGATCGCCTCATGGCCGTTGGCAACCGGCGCAGCCCACGGCACCTCGGGGAATGTCGACGGCTTGATGCCGCGTTGGGTGTTCCACAGCACGCTGGTGCCCATCACCCGATTGTCCGGCACCTCCGGGCTCCACAGGTCGCCGTGCTGATCCCACTTCTCGTCGAATTCCTTGTAAGACTCGCGGCCTTCGCGGAATTCCGCACCGGCCCAGAATCCGAGCCAGGCGTCACCACTGGCGTCGATGAACACCGGCGCCTTGAACCGCTTGATCCGGCCGCTTGTGACCTCTCGTGCCTCGACGCTGGTGATGCGGTCGCCATCCTTGCCAAGCCCGACCGCCATGTGGTGGGCAAACAAATCGGCCCCCGATTCCTTCAGTGACCGTTCACGCTTCTTCTGATCGGTCCAAGCCATGGCATCACCATTCGGCCAATGATAGGTATCGATCTTCTCCAGCAGGGCCTTGCCCTTGCCGTGAATCCCGATCGAATGCACACGAATCTCGGAGCTGCAGTTACCACCGAACAGCGGGCGATCCTGGATCAACGCCACCCGTATCCCCTGCGTGCGCGCCGATAACGCCGCAGCACATCCGGACAATCCGCCACCCACGATGACCACATCGTATTCAAACTCCTCGATCTTCTCATCGGCGCGGCCGCTCAGGCGGTCCTTCCAGGCGGCCAACTCGACCAGATCCTCGTTGGGCAATTCGGGATTCTCTTCCTTGGTGAAGAACACGGCATCACAACGTCCATTGAAGCCGGTGAGATCGACCAATTCCAAGGCATGACGCGCCGGCTTCTTGGTCTCCACCTTGCCGCCGTATTGCCATCCCCACTTGTCCTCCTTCACCCCGAATTCGGGATCCAGCAGCTTATCGTTGAACTTGACCATGAAGCGACCGGGCGCTTCCCACTCGCCTGGGCACCAGTTGCGCGTGCGCACCCAGACGTTCCATTCACCGGCTTCCGGCAGATCCACCGTGGTCGTCGCATTCTTCACCGGTGTGCCGGTGCCGTGCGCCATCAGGAAACAACCACCCATCTGCTGGTAAAATTGCGTATCGATCACCCAGCCGTTGGGGTGTGCAAAACCGCTCGCCTCCACCAGCACACCGGTCGCCAGCTTGCCACCTGCCTTGGCGGCAAAGGTGTAACCAGGCGCCACACTGGCGGCGAATGCCGATCCTCCAATGACTCGAATGAAGCTTCTTCTGTCCATGACGGTGGCCATTACGATACAGCGATCCGGGACTTTTCAACCAATATGGATCGGTGCCCCATCAAAATGATGGCATTTTCCGACCTCTTGATGGAGATCCGTGATGGGAACCGCAATAGCCCATCGGACGCAATGGGAGCAGTCAACGATGGGAGTCAGCGATGGGAGTCAGCGATGGGAGTCAGCGACGGGAGTCAACGATGGGAGTCAACGATGGTAGTCAGCGACGGTCATAGACCGCCGCTACATTTTCCTCAACACCACTTTGGCCGGCGCGAAGGGCAGGATCTCAAGTTCGTTGTCGCCTGCCTTCAGGCGCTTGCTGACATCCAGATGGTAGGGCTTGCCGATGAAACCACCGACCTCGACGCCATTGATGCGGACACGCGCGGCTTGCTCATCGCCAAGATCGTCCATCACGAGCACCAGACGCTGGATAAGATCCGCCTCAGTCAGTTTCAAGCGGGCACGGTAACCCTGCGCGTAGCGCTGCTCATCCACAGGCAGGATCTCGCCGGCCGACTGCAGCTGCGCCAGCGTCAGCCGCTGCGGCAGCACCCGCTGGTCCCGATTGAAAACCACCAGCACACTCTCCATCGGCTCCAGACGAATCTCGATTTCACAACGATCGCGTTCGCGTTTGAACGGCACCGAACTCATCTCGTTGCGCATCGGATCCCAGATCTCCGGCGCACCATCGACACCGTGGAACTGCAGCGCCAGCTCACGAGCTCCACCGCGATGATCCTGGTTGCAGATGAGATACACGTTCCTCTGGTCCTTCATCCGGTGCAACACATGCAACCAGTCACCGGGATCGCCATGGGTCACCTCAACCACCGGATTCACTCCGGCATCCTGGTGCAACACAGCCTTGATCAAGGCGACATCGGGACGCTCGGGCAGGAAATAGGCACGGCCACCCGCTGAGCTGGTATGACAAGCAGCGGCTCCCATCACCGGCGAATCCCCCCAGATCTGCTTGCGCCAATAGGCAACCATCTCGGCTGGTTGACCGATGGTGGCCGACTTGCTCGGCAAGCGTCCGTAACCGATGACCACACCACCGGCATCCATGAACTGCTTCACCTTGGCCAGCACCGGCACCGGTATCGCCTCGGTCGGCGGCACGACCAACACCCGGTAACGCTCGCCATGCAGCATGATCCGCCCACCACCGGTGGGCGTCAACTCCGTCGCCTCATCGATAAAAGCCTCGAAGGGCAACCAGTCGGCATCATACTGCGCATCCTGCAACACGGTGGTCAGATGCTCCGGCGTCACATAATCACCCACCCGCAGCGCATTGCCGCTGAATAAAATCGCCACCGGACAAACGTGGTGGCCGCCGGTCAGCATCAGGCTGAGCCGGCTGCTGTAATCCGCCCACACCTTGTAAAGCGGCCAACGTGGTTCATGGCCATCGTTGTAGAAATACGGCGGGTAGTCGCGGTCGTTCGGCGCCTTCGGATTGAATGAATGCGGAACCATGAAATTGATGCCGCGCACCTGATGCTGGTCGGTCAGCCATTTCATCTCCGGATACGTCAGCTTCTGGCCGTAGCCGCCGAAAATCTCGCACATCGCGATATCGTCCTGCTTGCCGTAAACGTGCGACACCGAGCTGCCGAGTTTCGGCGTCTGATAGATCGTCGGCGGCCTAGTGCCCGGATACATCTGCTCGCAGACCAGATCGATGCCACCCATGCTGCTGTACTTCTGCAGACGCATCAGGTCGCCGGCGCAATACCCGGGCCTCAAGTAAAGGTTGCCGTGCTCCATCATGTGGCCGATCGATTTCACCCCCCGCTCTTCACACCAGCTGGTCATCCCGCCATACATCACCCTCCCCCATGCTTCGGCGACCGCCTCGATGTATTGGTAGCGCGCGGCAAGGTCGTCATCCCCGGCGAGCTTGCCGGTGTAGGCGACGTAGGCTTTCTTCCAATCCACCCCCCACTCGGCGAGGATCACCGGCACCTCGGTGCCCCAATCGCCGCAGGTTTCGGGTTCGTCGTAGAAGAAACCGGGAATGGTTTTGCCGAAGTCGTCTTTGAATCGGTCGTAATGCGGTTGGTAGACGGTCTTGATGAACCACTCGGTGCAGTCGCGGCTGGCACCGTCCACACTGAGGGTGCGGCCACCACCCTGACCGAGCCCGGGTGCCTGCCGGTGATGGAAACGGATGACCACCCATTCGCCGACCGGGGCATTCCACGACAATTTACCATTCTTGATGTGCTTGGCCAGGTCGATGAGCGTGTCACCAATCACCTCGCCGTCGCGGTTCAAACGGCCGGCAACGGTGGCGATGTAGCGATCCCCACCATGCCCCTCGGCACTGACGGGTGACGGGCCATGAATGCGGACGCTCTCCGCCACCAGCGTCTTCGCCGCGTATGCCGGCGGCACCTTGCCAGCCACCGACTGGCTCGGCCACCAGCGCTCGTCGAAAATCCACATCTGCAGGTTGCGCTTCTTCGCCTGATCCAGACAGATCCCGAGATCGCGATACCATGCCGGCCCCAGCCAGTCCTTGTGTGGCCGCGACTCCGCGGTGAAACAACCGTTGCCACCTTCGGCCACCTTGTCGATGTAGCCCTCCAAGCGCTCCTTGGTTTCATTCTCATCGCCATGCAGCCAGAACAAGGGGCCCGTCAGCCGCCGCGCCTCCACAGGCAAGTCCCGGAATTGCTGTTCGTGACGATCCCACTGTGCGTGCAGCGGATGGATCAACAAAAAGCTGGCTGCGGACAACCAGACGGCGCGGTGCTTGCTGGGTTTCATGACAGAGGCGAATGTTCGGCTTAGCCACCCGGAAATGGGCAGCACCATCACCCATTACGTGACCTACGGAAACAATCCTGCAAGGATTTGCGGAGTCATGCCAGGTGCCGCCAACGATTGGAATTCAAGCCGCCAAGCGCCACGGCAGGCCATCGCTGCCTGATTTTTGATTTCATTTGCCGCCGAACTGCGCCAGATTCAACCCAACATGCGCTGCGGATTGATCATTGCCATCGCCATCGGACTCTTTCAACCGCTGCACGCGGAAGTCCGGACCTGGACCAGTACCGATGGCAAACAACTGCAGGCGGAAATCGTCAGCGCCACCGACACCGAGGTCGTGCTCAAGCTGGCCGGCAATGGCAAGGAATACAAACTGCCGATCCAGCGCTTGTCGGTGGTCGACGGCACCTACATCACCCGCTGGCTTGAAAAACAAGCCGCTGGCGACACCGGTCCGATCGAGAACTGGGACGCACCGTGGCCGGTGTTGATTTCCGGTGAAGTCACGATGGAGATCACCACCGTCGAGGAGGATGAGGCGAAGAAACGCTACGTCTACCAGAGCCCGAACTACGAATACGTCTGCGATGTCAAACTGAGCAACAGCGTGGTCAAACGCTTCGCCATCCTGTTCGAGGCGACCCACGACTTCGTCTCCGCCCTGCCATTCTCGATGCAGAAAGCACACCAGAAGAAGCGCCATTTGATCCTGCTCTTCGAGAAGCAGGAATCGTATTTCCAGAACGGCGGCCCTCAAGGCAGCGCAGGCGTCTACATGAGCGGCAAGGATGTCATCATGGTGCCGCTGACCAGCCTGGGCGTCATCGCCGGCGCCGGTGGCTACCGCGTCGATCACGACAAGACCAACAAGACCCTGCCGCACGAAATCACCCACCAACTGACCGACCGCGAATACTACGCTCCCGGCTCGATGGGTTGGTTCACCGAAGGACTTGCCGAATACATCGCCGTCACCCCCTACCGCTCGGGCAAGTTCAACCTGCGCAACAGCCACACGGTCTTCAAAGCCTACGTCACGGCCTTTGGCGAAGGTGGTACCGGCGGCCGCAACATCGGCGAAAACGTCAAGCTGCCCGACCTGAAGTCGTTCATGTTCCAGGACTATAGCAACTTCCTGGCCAATCCACAGCTCAATTACGGTGCCTCCCTCCTGCTCGCCCAATACTTCTTCCATTGGGACGGCAAAGGCGACGCCGCCAACATCAAGGCCTATCTCAAGGCTCTCAAGGAAGGCAAACAAGGAGAGGACGCCCATCAGGCACTGCTGGCCGGCCGCACCTACGATCAACTCGAGGAGGAAATCTCCAAAGCCTGGCGCGCACGCGGCGTGAAAATCGAGTTCAAATGAGGACCTCTTGGTCCACTATGCAGGATCCGCGCGTGAGACACGTATGAAGGATGGAGCCCGGTATCATTGCCGTTGCCCATCCACCGCCACCGAGACATGCGCGCCAGCCACAATCGATTCCCGAGCCTGCTTGTTCCATGCTTTGCTCTGGCACTTTTTGCAACCGGTGCCGGGACCGCCGCGGATGAAGTCTCTGGCTTCACTTGGCCTTCAGCGGTTCCCGCCGATTGCCCGTTTCCACCATCCAAGACACTGACGGCAGTGCAATTCACCGGTCATCACAGCGATTACCATTGTGGTGACACCATCTACCCAAGCTGGGCGAGCGACGGCAACCTGTACACTCCCTGGACCGACGGCATCACCGATGGTGTCCGCTGCAGTTCGGGTGGCGGCATGCCGGATGGATTCAAGACCGGACAGGCCGTCATGATCGGTGACGACCCGCTCAAGCTGGTCATCCGGAACACCTCGCCACCGAAACAGGCATTGGCCACTCCCTACCGCGGACGCTATCCCGCTGGTTCACTGGTTCACAACGGCATCTGGTATTACGGCACTTACTGTCTGGGCCCCAATGCGGGCTTCATGCACCAAGGATTGAGTTGGAACTGGCCCAATCTAGGCCCAATGCCCGGCTTCCACCTTTCGCGCGACCTCGGCAAGACTTGGGAAGAACCACCCACCACGGTGGCCAAACCCTTGTTTCCCGAACCCGCGGAGTTCCTTGGACCCGTGAAAATGGGCGCGCCGCACTTCGTCGATTTCGGCAAAAACATGGAGCACTCGCCGGATGGCAAAGCCTACGTGGTCGCGATGGGCGCCGAGATCAACGACCCCAAGCCACGCCCCTGCCTCAAACCCAATCCCGATGGCAGCGGCTACGTCGTCAACGAGTCCTGCGACGAACCGATGCACCTGCAGATGCGCAAGGGCGAGATGATCAAGGAACCCTTTCGCAGCGCCTGCGAGACCGCCTTTCCTCAAGCCAATGGCAAACCATTCGCCCACGGCAACCTGAGCTGGATCTCCGCAGACCAAGTCTACCTCGCACGCGTGACACCATCGCCGGAAACAATCAACCACCTGAGCGCGTGGGAGTTTTTCGCCGGCCATGATACCGAAGGCAATCCACGGTGGACGAATGACTTCGCCAAGATCAAGCCCTTGCTCGAGTGGAACAACCGCATGGGCTGCGTCACCGTGACCTGGGTGCCAGGACTGAAGAAATACCTGATGTGCGTGACCGACGGTTGGCCGACCGTGGCGAAGATGGACTCCTACATCCTCGAAGCCGACACCTTGACCGGACCCTGGCGCATGGTCAGCTACATGGCCGGCTTCGGCGAACAGGCGTATTTCCTCAACTTCCCCAGCAAATTCATCTCCGAAGACGGCCGCACGCTATGGCTGTGCTACTCCGCCAACTTCACCACCAATGGCGGCAAGAAACTGAATGGCATCGATCTGAAGATCAACCCACCCGGCGGCCGCTACGGGATGACGCTGCAGGAAGTGAAATTGCTCGGGCCGTGAGGCCGGAAACAGAAGTTGAACCACGGATTAACACGGATTAACACAGATGATGAAGAGGGTTTCAAAATCATTTCAATCCGATCTCATGCATTCTAAAATCGGTGTGATTTGACTAAAGATCAGAGTTTTAATTCACCCATCTCCTCTGCGCTTCGATGTTGGTCAAAAATTCAACGAACGACTTCGCCAGCTTGATAAGCGGCGAGTCATTCATTCGCCCTCAACTGCCCGTAGAACTCGATTTCCCAGATACCGCTTCGATTCAGTGGCACCTCCGTGATCACCAGCCGCATCCTCGAGCTGCGCACTCGATCAAAGCTGTCCACCCACGCCACCTTTTCGTTGCCAACGATGGCCGGCAGCACATCGCGCCAGTCCTTGCCGTCATGGAACTGGATCTTGAAATCGCGGATGGGGGCGAGCACGCGCGTGCCGTCGTAGCGACCGGAAATGATCCTCGCCGCACCGAAGTTCTGAGCCTGATCCCAATGAAATTCGATCGTATGCGGAAGTGATGCCATGCAGGTCCAGCGCGCGCTGTTGTCCTGCACCTTGCCATTGCGATCGTTCAGCAGCACCGAACGGTCGACACCATCCTCCATCGGATTCGGATCGGCTGTCACCTTGGCCGACAAGGCAAGGTTCTCACCGGCGCGGGTCAGCCATTCGGGCGGATTCAGATCCTTGATGCCCCGGTTGTTCGCCTTCTCACCTTGGTTGGTGTAGGGGATTGTCGAACCATCGACCTTGCCGACACCCTTGCGCATGCGCTCCTGCAAAGCGCCGAGATGTTTCTCATAAACACCGCGCGGTGTCGCGTTGAACTCCTTGCACACGCTCGCCGCCATACCGACGATCTCACCACCGGTTCCGCAAGTGCGCATCACCCGCACGGCACCCAGCGCGTTGTGATTCACACTGACACAGCGGCCCGCCATGAACAGATTCTCGATGTTGCGTGAATACAGACAGCGGTATGGAATCCAGAACGGGCGCCCTTCATCATGCGCCGGATAACGTTCGTATTCCGCTTTGGAGATGAAGGCATCTCCCTCGAAGCCCTTGTTGTATTTCGGATCGGGCACGTGCAGGTCGTTACTCCATCCCGTAGGGTAACACCCATCCGCAAACTGCCGGTCATTTTTGAGATCGGCGATGTCGAGCACCACATCACCGAGCAGGCGTCGCGAATCCCTTTTGCCAAGAATAAAGGCGGCCCAATTCAAGCGATGGTTCGGCAGCACCTTGTCGACATTCTTCAGTGCATCCCAAGCCCCATACATCGCGCGGAAATTCCAGTCGCGCACCGCTTCCATCTCGTCGATCGGATGACGGTCCGCCCCGCTTTCCCAATACCAGCCGCCGAGTTGATTCGGATCCGGCTTCAATTTGCTGCGCCCCGGAAACGGCTTGTCGGACAAATCCAGCGCCCACGGGCAGCGGGGAAACACCACGACCTGATCGGACACCGCCGTGCCGGTGTTGAGCGCATTCGTGTCCTTGCACTCACAGACATTCCACAAGTTGCAGGGGCCCATCTTGTTCTCGATCTTGATGTCGAAATCAGCGCCGGCGAGTGCACCGATG